>Ga0194122_10001466_pt1 | contig 28632 bp, 25 predicted proteins | sample TA2MahCa10mmetaG_FD_155487 | JGI IMG/M metagenome (GOLD analysis project Ga0194122, IMG submission 155487) | Freshwater microbial communities from Lake Tanganyika, Tanzania - TA2015021 Mahale Deep Cast 10m | ecosystem: Environmental > Aquatic > Freshwater > Lake | place: Tanzania: Lake... | reverse complement strand
CTTTGATCGTGGATCTCTTGGATCGGCATTGAAATCACCCATGACAATTACTGGCATCTTGGTATTTGATAGATCACTTACTAATTGCATCGCCTGCTTGGCACTATTTGGAACTTTATTTTCATCCCAGAGGGACTCAAGGTGGGTCGTTACAAATCTAGTTGGCACACCACTTACCTTTATATCTGCCCAACTATAACCACGGTAAATGGTCATAATGGTTGGCACAATTGAATAACTATCTTCATACTCAGAGTTACCAACCTCAATTACCTCTAAATTATCACTCTTTTTTACTAAGAGCGCATCCCCGGTTTCAAAGCCACAAGCTGCACTAGAGCTTCCAAATACCTCTGCAAAGGTTTGCTCATCATTTACCTTCGTTAAAAAAGGAATTGGGTTTATGGAAAAACCTGGGTTTAAGGCTTTAACGCCATCTTTACTTACTAATTCATATCTACCTTCTAAGGCATCAAGTAGTTGCTCGGTAAAGTTAAAGACCTCAACTTTTTTGCTCCATGGATATTTTTTGCAGTACCAAATTGTTGCCTCTTGCAGACCTATTACATCAGATGAGCTTTGATTAATCTCTGTCGCTAGTATTTTGGCCCGATTTGAAAAATCAGTTTGCTTAACCTGATCCCACATATATTGAGCTGCAGCTGGCAGATTAGGCATTAATTCAAGTGCTCTTCCGACATCAGCACCTAGGTAGATATTTCTACTCATCACCGTTACAGATGGTATTTCAGCATGAGCGATAGGTATTGAGCTAATATTGATTGCTATGACTGTTAAAAGTGCGAGATAAACCTTTTTTATTTTCAATCTCTGCCTTACCTTTTTACAAACAAATCCATTACTTGATCAACTTTGGTGGCCGATAACTTTTTGTAATTTAGGGTTAACTCCTCAATCTTTGCCTTCTGGGAAGCATCAAAAATACGAGCCAAGTTTGTCTGGTACTTGTGCATTAGAAGTGGAATTCCCTCATTCCGCCTTCTCTTATGCCCAACCGGATATTCAAATACTACCTCATCTAAAACTGTGCCATCACTTAAGGTAATTGTGATTGCATTGGTAATGGAGCGCTTTTGGGGATCATGGTAATCAGCTGAGAAACTCTTATCTTCCGTACAATTAATCTTGGCACGGAGTGCATCAATTCTTGGATCAAGTGCAATTTCATCCTCATAATCTCTGGCAGTCAATCTGCCAAAGATAAGTGGAATTGCCACCATATATTGAATGGTGTGATCTCTATCTGCTGGATTTTTTAGCTCACCTTTTTTATCAATAATTCGAATGCATGCTTCATGGGTTTTAATAGAAACACTGGCAATATCATCAGAGGTTTTGCCAAGGGATGCGAGCTTTTTGTTTAAAATCATCGCAGCCTCAACTGCAGTTTGGGCATGAAACTCAGCAGGGTATGAGATCTTAAACAAGATGTTCTCCATTACATACTCTGTGTATGGTCGCTGAAATACAAATTTATTTCCTCTAAAGGATGAGTCATAAAAGCCCCAGGTCTTAGCCGATAACGCAGTTGGATAACCCATCTCACCAGCCCTTGCAATTAATGCCAGACGAACTGCGCGGGAGGTGGCATCCCCTGCCGCCCAAGATTTTCTAGATCCAGCATTTGGAAAGTGTCGATATGTTCTAAGTGATTGACCATCCACCCAAGCAAGTGAGAGTGCAGCAAGTATTTGATCTCTGCTTAAGCCCATCATCTGGGCAATAACTGCGGTAGATGCAACTTTAACTAAGACCACATGATCAATACCAACTTTGTTAAAGGAGTTTTCAAGTGCAATACACCCTTGAATCTCATGAGCTTTAATCATAGCGGTGAATAAATCACGCATTGTGAAATCACTTTTTGGCCCAAATCCTGGATTACGATTTAGCCAATCAGCCACTGCAAGTATTGCCCCTAAATTATCTGATGGGTGTCCCCACTCAGCAGCTAACCAGGTGTCGTTGTAATCAAGCCATCTAATTGCAGCCCCGATATTAAATGCTGCTGTTACTGGATCTAATTGGAATGAGGTGCCTGGAACTCTTGCACCATTTTCAATCTTTAGTCCTTCAACTACGGGGCCTAATAACTTGGTGCAGGCCTCATACTCAAGTGCCTCTAAGCCACATCCAATTGTGTCGATAAAACAATGCCAGGCGGTTTGATAGGCAAGCTCTGACTTGATTTCATAATTTAAAACATAATCTGCAATATCAATTATCTCTTGATCATAGGCAGTATTTGATTTTGTAAAGTTTGAACTCATCTACTCACCCACGCTTATCTATTGGGATAAAGGCTCGATTTGCCTCACCTGTGTAATTAGCAGCGGGTCTAATTATCTTATTTTCCACGCGCTGCTCCATCACATGCCCACTCCAGCCAGTTAGGCGGGCAAAGATAAAGATTGGGGTAAAGAAGGTGATTGGAATACCCATCTGGTGGTAGGCAACTGCTGAAAACCAGTCTAGATTGGCAAACATCTTCTTTTCACTCATCATCACAGACTCAATCCGCTCTGCTATTTCAAATAACTTTAAGTCATTGTTTTCAGTTGAGATTGATTTAGCAATCGCTTTAATTATTGGATTTCTTGGATCTGAGATTTTATATACCGGATGCCCAAAGCCAATTACTACCTCTTTCGCAGCTAATCTTTTCTTGATATCAATCTCTGCCTCATCTGCGCCTTTGTAACGTTGTTGAATCTCAAGTGCGACCTCATTAGCACCGCCATGCTTTGGTCCACGAAGTGCACCGATGGCACCGGTAATAGATGAGTAGATATCTGAGCCAGTACCGGCAATAACCCGGGCGGTAAAGGTTGAGGCGTTGAACTCATGCTCTGCATACAAGATTAGGGAGGCTTGCATTGCTTTAACCCAAGATTGCTTTGGCTTTTCTTGTAGGAACAATTGCAAGAAGTGCTCGGCTACCCCTGCTGCATCAGTACTTAGAGTGATCTTTTTACCAAAGTGGGAGAAGTGATACCAGTACAAAAGAGCAGAAGGTGAGGCTGCAATTAACCTATTTGCAGCAAGAAGGGCGCTTTGCGCATCATGTTTTTCATCCTCTGGGTAGAAACTACCAAGGGCAGAGGTAGCAGTTCTTACCACATCCATTGGATGAGCAGTTTTAGGAAGGTTTTCTAATATTGTCTTAACCTCACTTGGCAGATCACGTAACTTTGAAAGCTCACTCTTGTAATCGCTTAATTGCGCTTTGGTTGGAAGTTGGCCATAAAGAATTAGGTAGGCAACCTCTTCAAACTCACAGTTCTGAGCTAGATCATTAATCTCATACCCTCGGTAGTGCAGATCATTACCAGAATGTCCAACAGTTGAGAGGGCAGTATCTCCTGCTACAACACCTGAGAGTGCAACTGACTTTTTTACTTTAACCTCACTCATTAGTTAACTATTTGTTGAATCTATCTAAAGATTCTTCATACTCATAGTAATTAATGCTTTTATACAACTCATCCCTGGTCTGCATCTTATCGAGAACCTCTGTTTGAGTGCCATTTGCTTTAATACTTTGATACACCTCAAGGGCGGCCTTATTCATCGCTCTAAATGCAGATAATGGATAGAGTGCCATTGAAACCTTAGCTGACTTTAACTGCTCTGTCGTAAACATAGGGGTCAGACCAAACTCGGTGATATTTGCCAAAATTGGCACCTTTACCTCATCAGCAAATCTTTGATAGATCTTCAAATCATCCACTGCTTCAACAAATAACATGTGCGCCCCAGCCTTTACATAAGCCTTGGCACGATCAAGTGCTAAATCAACACCTTCAACAGCGATCGCATCAGTTCTTGCCATAATCACAAAGGAGTTATCACCCGTGGCAGAGACCGCTGCGATAATTCGATCAACCATCTCCTGCTTTGAAACTAACTCTTTATTTGGCCGATGCCCACATCTTTTAGCACCAACCTGATCTTCAATATGAGCAGCCGCTGCTCCTGCTGCAATTAGTGAGGTAATTGTTCTTTCAATATTAAAGGCAGATGGACCAAAGCCGGTGTCGATATCTACCAACAGTGGCAGTTTGGTTACATTAACAATGCGTCTAACATCTGTTAAGACATCCTCTAAATTTGTAATCCCTAGATCTGGCACACCCAATGAGCCTGCCGCTACCCCACCACCAGAGAGGTAGATCGCCTTATAACCTGATTGCTCAGCCAAAAGTGCATGATTGGCATTTATTACCCCAACGATTTGCAATGGGGATTCTGCTGCTACTGCTTGCTTAAATCTATCCCCAGCTTGCGATATCACATCCCATAATCTATCACTTGGATCTGAAAAACAATATTTCGCACTTATTTACAGTATCGTAATTGACATTTACCACAACTTCGATAACTTAACTACATGCATGCAGTTGTAATTGGCGCAGGTGTAATTGGCTCATCTATCGCCTTGCAGTTAAGACGATTAGGTCATGATGTAACTGTGATTGATCGAAACTCAGCTGCGGGTATGGGATCAACCAGTGCATCAAGTGCGGTGGTTAGATTTAATTACTCAACCTTTGATGCAGTTGCACTCTCTTGGGAGTCCTACTTTTTATGGAAAGAGTTTAAAGAGTTAATTGATGGCACAAATGGTTACTCAAAGGATCCATTAAGTAATTCTCAAGAGCATTATGCGCATTTAGAGGATCGTGGATATGTGATGTTAGATGTCCCAGTTCTTTCAAATGATAAAACAATGGCTCTCTTTGATCGGGCAGGTATTCCTTATGAGATATGGGATTCAAATACTTTAAAGGAGCGAATGGTTGGTATTGATGCTGGCAGGTATTGGCCAAATAAACCAGTCAAATCAGATCAGTTTTGGGATGAAGCAACTGAGGAGTTAGGGGCAATATTTTCCAAACATGGTGGCTATGTTTCAGATCCTCTCCTCGCTGCGCAAAACTTTGCAGCTGCTGCCAAGCGTGAGGGAGTAATTTTTAAATTTAGAAAAGCAGTTGCGGGAATTGATAAAAAAGATGGCAGGGTGTGTGGTGTTCGAGTAAGTGATTTTGATTCCCAAGGTAAGAAAGCTTTGGATACAGGAGGTGAGGTAATCACCGCTGATGTGGTTGTTAATGTGGCAGGGCCTTGGTCGACCTTAATAAATCAGATGGCAGGTGCAGGTAGTGATTTCACGATGGAGTTAAAACCATTACGTGCTGAGGTGCACCAGATATCAACACCAAAGGATATTTTGCCTGGTCCCATTATGGGAGATTTAGATCTTGGCACCTACGTTAGATCTGGCCCTGGTGGAATTACTTTGGTTGGTGGCACAGAGCCAGAGTGTGATGTGCTGGAGTGGGTTGAACCAGACAAGGTTGATGAGGTTAATATGACTAGAACTGTTGAGGTTTTTGAATCACAGACCTATCGCTTTGCTAGAAGATTTCCAGCAGCGCAAATTCCATCCACCCCGGTTGGGGTAGTTGGTGTTTATGATGTCTCATCTGATTGGACACCAATCTATGACAAAACTGATGTGCCAGGTTTTTATGTGGCAATTGGCACAAGTGGAAATCAATTTAAAAATGCCCCAGGTGCTGGCTTGATTATGGCCCACTTAATCAATGAGGTGGAAAAAGGTGCAGATCATGATAACAAGGCAGTGGTTTATCAATGCACAAAGAGTAAGAGTGCAATTAACTTAGCGACATTTTCTAGAAAGCGAGATCGGAACCTAACTAGTGGAACGGTGATGGGTTAAGCGGTATTAGTGACCTAGGTAGGCCTTTGTCACCTTGTCATCAGCGCTTAACTCTTTAGCGCTGCCACTCATCTTCACCTTGCCAGATTCAAGCACATAAGCTCTATCTGCCACTTCAAGTGCTGCGGTAGCGTTTTGTTCAATCAATAAAACTGTTACTCCTTGCTTTCTGATTTTTGCAATGGTCTCGAAAATCAGTTCAACCAAAACTGGAGCTAATCCCATGGATGGCTCATCAAGAAGAAGTAACTTTGGGTTACCCATAAGAGCTCGGCTAACCGCCAGCATTTGTTGCTCTCCACCAGATAAGGTGCCAGCCCGTTGATCAATACGCTCCTTAAGTCGCGGGAAAAGATTGAGCACCTTTTCTACATCAGCGGCTACCTCAACTTTGTCGGTGCGTAAGAAGGCACCTAGATCAAGGTTCTCCCGAACCGTCATCCGTGGAAAAATTCGGCGGCCCTCAGGAGCATGACAGACACCTAAACCCACAATCTCATGGCCTGGCATACCATCAATTCGTTTGCCGTTAAATGTGATTTGGCCCGATTTTGGTTTTATCAACCCTGAAATTGTCCTTAAGGTGGTGGATTTTCCTGCACCATTTGAACCAATTAAGGTAACAATTTCACCTTGATTGACTGTGATTGAAACATCCTTTACAGCAATAATTTTTCCATAGGCAACTTGAATATTTTTTACCTCCAGCATCGCACTCATTTTCGCGCTACCTTTGGTTTGCCCAGATACGCTTCAATTACCCGGGGGTTACTCCTGATTTGATCTGGAGAGCCTTCAGCAATTTTTTCACCTTGATCAAGAACGGTGACTCGCTGCGAGACAGACATGACAACCTTCATATCATGCTCTATCAACATTACTGCAATGTCACGCTCTGCTACTAATTTATTTATAAAGTCAATAAAAACTTGAGACTCTTGAGTGTTCATGCCCGCAGTTGGCTCATCTAACAATAAAACTTTTGGCTCCAAGGCGAGTGCTCGGGCTACCTCAAGTCTGCGTTGATCACCGTAGGATAAGTTTCTAGCATACTCATTAGTCCACCTACCTACACCAGCGAAGTCAAGAATGGCTTGTGCCTTGTCCACAGCCTCTGATTCCTCTTTGCGCTGCCTCTTTGTCCGAAAGATAGTAGCAAAAACTCCTGATTTTAAGTGCGAGTGCATAGCAACCAAAAGATTTTCCTGTGCAGTCATTAGGCCGAATAATCTGATATTTTGGAAGGTTCTTGCGATTCCTATCTCAGCAATCTTATGTGGAGGCAGATCGGTAATATCCTGATCACCAAACAAGATATTCCCTCTCGAAGGTTTATACAAACCGGTTAACACATTGAAGAAAGTGGTTTTACCTGCGCCATTTGGACCAATTAGTGAGACGATGGATTTCTTGGGGATATCAAAACTCACATCATTCACCGCCAATAACCCACCAAAGGCTACCGAGATATTTTTAGCCACCAAAAGATTATTCACGCCCTTACCGCCCCACTTTCTTCTTCTTTTCCACGGACTCTTCCTCATCGAGCTCACTCTCGTGCATCAAAAGCTTCATTCGAGACTCTGGCACAAAACCTTCACGTTTAAATAACATCATGAGTATTAAAACCAGGCCAAAAAGCAGGAAGGTGAAGGAGGTAAAATCAATTGAGGTGCCGAAGGTTTCGTTATAAACCGAACCAAAAGCAGCTAATCCATTGCCATTAACCCAAGACAATACGAATGCTCCTAAGATAACGCCCCAAACATTACCCATCCCACCAAGCACCACCATTGCAACTAGGAATATTGAGATTGCGAAGTTGAATCTTTCGGCATAGACGCCATCAACATGTGTAGCAAATGCCACGCCACCAAGCCCACCTGAGAAAGCACCGATTGCGTAGGCGGCAAGTTTAGTGCGCATCAGTGGCACGCCCATCATAGATGCTGCCAACTCATCCTCCCGAACCGCCAGCCAGGCGCGACCCAATCTGCCACGACGAAGACGAAGGGAGATAAAGACCATAACAGCTGCTAAAAATATAAAAAGCAACAACTTCCAACCAAAATCAAATGGGCCCAAATTCTTAACTCCAGCAGGAATAGGATCTACGCGGACAATTCCTTTGGTTCCATTTGAGATATTAAACCCGAAGAAATCTTCACCGTTGAAAAAAACCTGTGGAATAATCTCACCAAAACCTAAAGTTACCAATGCCAAGTAATCACTCTTTAGCCGTAGCGTTGGCGCCCCAATTAAGGCTCCAAAAAAGGCACAGACAAGTCCTCCGATGAGAAGCACTAGCCAGAAGTTGATGTGAATGCCAGGAGATTCAGCAGGGACACTGCCAAAAAAATTGATATTTAAGAAGTAGAAAAACTCAGACATAAACCAGCCCGCACAATAGCCGCCGATAGCCCAAAATGCGACGTAGCCAAGATCTAATAATCCAGCATATCCAACGATGATATTTAACCCCAAGGCCATAATCACATAAACAAGTGATTCATTAAGCGCTGCAGGAGGCATCCACTTATTAATGCCATCATATATTCCAAGTGGCAGTCCCTCCCAAGGAAGTAAGTATTGGTAGGTAATAAACATTACGAGAGCCGCGATACTATATCCGCGAATCCAATTGCGATTTGATCTTGTTAAGTTACTTGTCCCAGTACTTTTTACCATCTCTTTAAACCTTTTCCGTTGTCACTTTGCCCAAAATTCCAGCGGGCTTAAAGACTAAAATAATAATCAAGACAGCAAAGACCACAGTTTGTGACCACGCCTGGCCAAATCCAATAGGTGCTCCATCATTTAAACCTTGGATTAAACCAATCAGTAGGCCACCGATTACTGCACCCCAGAGATTTCCTATGCCACCCAAAACAGCTGAGGTGAAGGCAATCAAACCTAGTTGGAATCCTAAATTGTAGTTAGTAGTGCCTATAGATTGCTGATATAACAGACCGGCTGCACCTGCCATCGCCCCGCCAATAGCAAATGTAAAGGCAATTGTCTTGTTTACATTTATTCCCATAAGGGTAGAGGCATCTTTATCTTGTGAGACAGAGCGCATTGCTTTGCCTTGCTTGGTGTTAGTTACCAGGTAATTTAGGCCAAACAGAAGTGGTAGTCCAATCAAAAACAACTGTATGGTAAGAAGGCTAATTCTCACCTCGCCAATATAAATATCACCACTAGGAATGATGGTCGGCCACTGACGCGGGGTTGAGCCATTCCACTTCAGACCAATGAATTGAAGAATGAATGAAATGCCCACTGCGGTAATCAGCGCGGAGAGCCGGGGGGCGTGGCGTAACTTTCGATAGGCAAACCGCTCAATCAAAACATTTATTACTGCCCCAAATATCATTACCGCTACGAGGCACAAGCCAAAGGCAAACCACCCGAAGCCATTTGATTGATCAGCACCGATCCAATAAGTAATAAAAAATGAGGAAAAGACTGCACCAAGCATGAATAGGTCCCCATGGGCGAAATTAATCAACTCAATAATTCCATAAACTAATGTGTAACCGAGCGCGATTAGTGCGTAGATCAGGCCATTGCGTAATCCTGCGATAGCAGCTTGCGAAAATTGAACAGGTGATTCAATTATATTGGCTATGATCCATAGGGTTAAAAGTGCCCCTACAATAATTGCGCCAGTTGTTTCAATTTTTTGTTTTCGAATTTGACCACGAGTGCCTTTAAATTGCATACCCTCAACGGTTTTAGCCAACTTTACTCCTTACAAATGAAAAAATCTTGGCCAACTCTCTCACTTTTATTTATGGGCGAGATTTAGTCGGATTCAAACCCTTCATAATCTACACCAAGGCGGCGAAGGGAGCAATCACCAACTTGAGGGCGACCTTACTATCACTTAATACAGATATGAGTTTGGGTGGCTCGCTTTTAGGCGAGCCACCCAAATTTTTACCTTACGGAGGGTGTATTACTTAACTGTCAACTTCTTTACGAAAGTCTCAGTCTTATCTTTTACGATAAGAACTGTAATATCTTTTGACAAGATATCTCCATTCTTATCAAACTTCAACTGAGTTCCCACTACTGATTTACTAGCAGGGATGTTAACTGTCTTCATTTTTTCAAAGACATCCTTTCGAGTTCCATTTGAGCGAGCAATTGCATCAAGAAGTACTTGGGTTGCTGCTGCGCCGTAAACGGAGAATGAGCTAGTTGGTGGCTCACCATACTTAAGAAGGTATTGATCCTGGAAATCTTCTGCTGCTCCACCCTTAGGGAACTGATCAATTGAAAGACCAGTGAATGAAAGGTAAGCACCAGCAGCCTCTGGCAGTGCCAAGAAGTCTGGATATCCAGTAAATCCATCTGGCATCATCATCTTAACGGCGGTATTGCTACCAAGGAACTTAACTTTGTCCTTTACCAATTGACCACCATTTAGATCGAAGATTCCGCCGATATAAATCATGTCTGGGCCAAGAGCTTTAATCTTGGTGAAAAGTGCTTCATAATTTGGAGCCTTTTCATCCCAACCTTCACCAGCATCACCTGAAGAAAGGACTGTGATCCCTTGCTTCTTGGCATTGGTAGTAAATGATCTTGCGACACCTTGTCCGTATGTTTGGCGATCATTCAACACGTAAACCTTGGTAACACCCAACTCTTTTGCGTATTGGGCTGCAGCTGCACCCTGGTTGTCATCAGTTGTGACAACTCGGTAGTAGTTGCGCTTTCCAGTTGGATAAAACTTCGCAGGCTCACCTGGATCCCATACCTTTGTTAAACCTGGGTTTGTATTGGCATTAGATACCATGACCATTGGACCTTTAGGATCTTGGTTCAAGATTGGCACCATAATTTTTGCGCAACCTGAGTTGTATGTACCCATAACCGCAATCTCGTCACGGGCTGCAACGTGTGCTTGTGCATTTTTTGCACACTGAGCATCATCCCATGATCCTTTAGCGGCGGTTGAGTTGTCGTATTCTCGGAATTTAATCTTATACTTTCCGGCTCTGTAATTAACATTTTCTAACAATAAGCGGATAGCTTTGTTTGTTGATGCACTCTGATCAGCAGATCCACCTTGCTTTGGAAGATCTGAAGCGATAACCAGAGTTTTGTTCGCAGATGCAGGACTTGAAACCATCGTCAAACCTACGGCTGCGGCCGCAACAGCAACAATTGCCACCCTTAAAGGGTTTTTCTTCATTATGTAATGCACCTTTCCTAGGAGTTAAACAACACGAGTTTGGCCCGTGATGTGTGGGGAAAGATTATGGGAATATCCAGAATTTAGCCACCCCGTACGGACCTGATGACCATTGAATACACGCTTGATTTTAAGGGTTAAAGGGGTTAGCGCTCAGTTCCCATAACAATTTCGTTATCAGACCTCATTTGAGTTCATGCCCAAAAAACCTTGATGGAGTGTTTATTTGACGCTGATTCGTCCCAAGTAGAGCAAGGCCAACATGGCAGAGGCTGGGATGACAAGTGCAACAGTGATAGAGGTTAATTCCACTACCCACGCCAGTGCCACTTTCGAAGTAAAAATTAGTGCAGAATTCACAAAACTTAATTGAGCAACTGCAATTGCATTTTTTCCATTAGATAATTGACCGGCGATTGAAAAAAATATGGGAGCAAGAGCTGAACAACCGAGACCTGCTAAGAAAAAACCTATGAAAGATAATGTAAATGCAAAGTTTCTATCATTATTAACGACGAGAAGTGATGCGGTTGTCATTGAGGTAAATCCAACACCGCCAATAAATCCCCCCGATTTAATCCAAAACTGCTCACTTTTATATTTTAGCGCCCAATTAATTGAGTATCTGCCAACAATTATTCCAATTAAACAGGTGAAATAACATAGAGTGGCGATAGAATTATTCATTCCCAACTCCTCTTTACCAAAAAGTGTGGCCCAATCTGCGATCGTAAACTCCAAAAGTGTGGCACAGAAAAATCCCAAACTCAGAAACCAATTAATTTTAAATTTGAATTGTTTGATTGATGTAACTTGGTACTGATCATCATTAGATGGGTTATTTGGAAATGTTGGCGAGAGTTTGCTGATGCAAAATTGTGTCAATAACCAGACTACAAACATTAATCCACTGATGTGAGTGGTGATTGAAAATGTGTTTGAAATCAAAAATGCAATCGCAGTAGTACTCATTGCGCCAACCGCCCAAGCGCCATGAAGTTTTGGAACAATCACTGCACCCACCTCATCTTGTCGATGCAGAGAGTGTCCACTTGTTGCAATGTGGTAGATCGACACTGATGAGCCAGCTAATATACTTAAAATCAAAAAAAGTAGTGGTGAATTAGTGTTAACCAAACCAGTGTAGGTAATGGCAACTGCAGTTGAACCAATTTGCAGCGAGCGCTTGGCACCAATTCGGTGCACAATCTGACCACCGATCAATAACATAATGATTGATCCGATTGAGGCGCTTCCTAGCAGGGTGCCAAAAGTTCCATTGTTGATATTTAGATTGGCCTTCAAGTCCGGTGTCCGTGGTGCTAAGGACATAATCGCCAACCCAAATAAAAAGAAGATCAGGCTTAAGTATCGTTGTTCAACTTTACTGTAGATGGATTTATGAAATTTTTTCAAAATAATGCACTTGCCAATTGCGTTCGTGCCTTAACCAACCTTGGATCGGTTGGATCAACTAGGGTAAAAAGTGAGATCAAATGATTTTTAGCTTTATCCCGATCTTCACCGGTAAAACTTTTAACTGCTTTAATCAATCGATCAAATGCTGCTTCATAATTTCCAGTTGCTATCTCAATATCAGCACACATTAGTTGGCTAGTTAAATCATGATCCTTAGCATTTTTTAAGGTTAATGTTGGATCTAATCCCTCAATGCGCAACATCAAATTGACTTGAGCTAAACCAACAACTGCCACCTGCTCATTTGGCTTTCGCTTAAGCCATGCTTCATATGAGATCTTTGCTGCTTTGTAATCGCCCTTTTCCATGGCCGCATATGCAGCCTGCTCCTCTGGCTCCATTGGCATCTCAGTTGGCCCATCAGGAGCACTACCAATCCCTTTTTGAGAAGCTAGCTCTAACAATTTATTGATTACTAATCTAATTTGATCTGCAGCCGGGGCAGATTCAAACAATGGCAGCAGTTGTTCGCCAATAATCGCTATTGCAACTGGCACAGATTTAACCTGCAACGCTTGTGCCACCTGGGGTTGAGTATCAACATCTACTACACCAAGTAGCCAGGCATTTTTATCGGCGATCTCAAGTTTTCCTAATGTTTCTAAAACCTGTCCTGCCTGTGCGCTTCGGGCAGACCAGGCCAGCAAAATAACCACACACTCTTTTGATTTTGCAACAAAATCAGAGATTAGATTCTCTTGGGTTACCTGTTTGCCATGGCTAGGAGTTGCCGCCTGCCCTGTAGGTTTTTTCAAGGTTGAAAGATCAAATGCGTTACCAAAGTTGGCACGACCCATTCCTGGTATTGGTTTGTTGGTACTCACTTTTTAATTACAACCCCTGAATCCATTCGATATGGCAAAACCTTTTCAATGTAATCTGCCGTGGCAAAATCTAGCCCAACATCTCGACCCAATTTCTCACCTAGATACCATCTATTCTCTAATACCTCATGAAAAAGTTGAGCAGGTTCAACTCTGCCCCGTAGGTGTTCTGGCACCTGATCGACAACTCGTTTAAACACATCAGCGAGCCACTGCTTAACAACCACAGGGTGTGGGGTTGCTGGAGCAAACTCTCGTGCCTTATATCGATCATAGGATGCAAGTAAGCGCTTTGCCTGTAACTCCTCTGCCTGTAAACCCATTAACTCCACTAAGCGATTTGCGTGGTATCTAGCGGCAACCAACTTTGGTTGGAATTTAATTCCGCCCTTATCGCCTGTCGTCGTCACCTCAACCTCTTCAACTGCAAAGCCAAGATCCTGCAAACTTCGCATGGCTCGCTCCACCGCTTGTCGATCTGATGCATCTAGTATCTGCGGCTCCTTTAACATCTTCCACAACCTTCGATACCTTCTAATTACTCCATCCGCTGCTCTTACAGGGTTTATCTCTTTAGATAAAACTCCAGCTAATGCCAGATCCTCTAACTCAGCTGCCACATTAAATTGTGCCAGCTCTAAATCATGCTCCCGTTGCCCATCACTTAAACTTCTTTGAAACTCACCGGTTTCAGCATCAACTAGGTAGGCAGCAAAATCATTGGCATCTCTTCTAAACAAAGTATTTGAAAGTGAGCAATCGCCCCACCAAAAACCAAGAAGATGTAATCGAACTAAAAGTAAGGCTAGGGCATTTGCCATATTTAAGATCTCAGTTGGACTTACCGCGCCACTTAAGATCACTCGATAAGGAAGTGAGTACGGCAGGTACTTTGTAACTAGAGCAGCTGGAAGCTCATTGCCATCAGAATCAACTCTGCCCTCAATTACTGCTACTGGTTCAACACAAGGAGCGGTTTTTTGATTTAAATCTCGCAGTAATAAGTACTCACGATTTGCAAACTCCGGAACGGTCTCTTTCACTGCAAAGATTTGACTGGTGCTTTTGCTGGGATTAGATCTAATCAATCGCACAACATGTCGTGATATACCTCGCATGTTGGTGAGCACCTCATCTTCAGGCCATCCCTCCAGTGGCTTATCCCATGGCAGGTTAGCTAAGGTGGCAATCTCCTCACCTAATCCTTTGATGCGCAATCCACTCATGGCCTTATTCTCTCTTATTTAACTACCAAGCCACTAATCAAATCTTGTGAAGTCAGATAAAAAGCAGGTTAAAATCTCACTTATGGCTAGATTAAATAAACCAAAGTTCTCATCAAAGTTATCACCATTACTGCGCCGTAAAGTTAGTACCAGCAGAAAAGAGGATTTTGGTAAGGCAGGTAAGCCGGTAAATACTGCACATCCGTTTTACTTTGGATTTATGGTCACAGTTGGCGCGCTTTTGGCCTTCACTATGTTGCAAGCGCTTGCCTCTGCCTCAGCAGTATTTATCTTGATAATAATCTCCATCTTTCTAGCTGCCGGCTTAAACCCTGCAGTGGTGTTTTTCCAAAATAAAGGATTATCACGTGGCGCATCAGTTGGTGCCGTGATGGGATCAGTTCTCCTATTTGTGGCAGCTTTTATTGCGATTGCAGTTCCGCCCTTGCTTGATCAAGGAAATCAACTGCTTGATAATGCACCACAATTAATCAGAGATTTGAACAACAACGCTTTTATAAATGACCTAAATAATAAGTATGGTGTGATTGATTCACTACAAAGCAAAATTGACTCCATTATCAAGGATGGTCAATTTGCAATCACCGCATTTGGTGGAGTGATTGGGGTGGGTCGCGCTGTTGTATCTGGTTTAGTTTCAGCGATTACGATCTTGGTTTTAACACTTTACTTTTTAGCCTCTCTGCCACAGGTTGTAAATATCGGGCTTCGTTTTGTGCCAATTAGTAGACGAGATCGGGTATCAAAATTAACTAATGCAATTCTTTCTAGAATTGGCTCCTTTGTTGGTGGCCAAGCAATCATCGCAGCCCTTGCTGCAGTATTTATCTTGCTTATGGGATTAACAATTGGAATGCCATATCCTGGGCCGCTTGCCATGGTGGTTCTAATTTGTGGCTTTATTCCATTAGTTGGCCACTTTATAGGTATGTCTATTGTGACGGTAGTAAGCCTAACCGATTCCGTTACCACTGCACTGATTGCACTTGGTGCATACATTGTTTATGTGCAGATTGAAAATTATGTAATCACTCCAAAAATAATGCGAAAGTCTCTTGCCATCCCGGGGCTAGTGACAATTATTGCAGCACTTCTTGGAGCTTCGCTGCTTGGTTTAGTTGGTGGATTGTTAGCTGTGCCAATTGCGGCCGCAGTACTGCTGATTTTAGATGAGGTAATTTTTCCAAGGGCTAATCAATCTTAAATTTCAGTTGCAAGTAGAAATTTATCTGGTGCAATAATTCTAACAATCTCACTTAATACAAGGTGAACCATTGGTTCACCTACCCAAAGGTGTTTAGCACCATTCACATCAATTTGTTTTAAATTTTTGACCTTAGCGAACCTTATTTTGGCAGCTTCAGGTTTTAGATAATCATCCAACTCAGGTATTAGTGCGGTAATACGCCTACCATCTTTAATCCAAAAATCTAGATCCTCATCAGTTGTCGATAACATTGGTGGACTGAGCAGAATTAACTCTTTAATTCGTTTATCTCTGGCGTATTGCAATGCTAACTCTGCGCCAAAAGACCAACCAACCACAAATAACTCGTTTAGCTTCAACTGCTCAAAACAATAATCTAATGCTGCAATGACATCTAGCTTTTCATTTTTACCATGGTCATAAACACCTTCACTTTTACCTGCCTGACTTTTACTACCCCGAGTGTTAAATCTAATTATCTGAATCCCTGCCATCGCTGGCAGTCGGTTTGCTGCTTTCTTATAAAGGTGTGAATCCATCATTCCCCCACCTGCAGGGTTTGGATGAAGCATTAGCAACGAACCAGTTATTTCCTCCATTGGAGTGGCTACCTCGCCCATTAATTTAAGTCCATCACTTGTTCGGATAGTGATCGGGGTACGAATTGCGGGCAGGATTGTTGATGGGCGGATTAACTCTGGCACAAAAAGAGTTTACTCTTACCTTATGAGCAACCAAGCCACCTTTGAAAAGTGTGATCCTAAAACTGGTGAGGTGATGGCTAATTTTAAAAACTTTACAGCTGATGAGGTTTTTGCCCAAGTTAATTTAGCTCAGGTAGCAAGTAGTAGGTGGCAGGAGTTTGGATTTGTTGCCAGAAAACGAACTTTGCTTAAGTGGGCCTCGTATATTACAAATAACCAAAAGGAGATTTCTCAATTAGTTGCAACTGAGTGCGGTAAACCTTTAAGCGATGCTGCGTTAGAGGTTTCTATTGCGATTGACCATATTTCATGGGCAGCAAAACATGCCGAGGCTATTATGCGAAAGCAAGATCGCCCATCTGGATTGTTGATGTTTAATATTAAAGCGCAGGTACAGCGATCGCCGCTCGGAGTTGTTGGAGTGATTGGCCCTTGGAATTACCCAATCTTTACCCCAATGGGTTCAATCGTTTATGCATTAGCAGCTGGAAATACTGTTGTCTTTAAACCATCTGAGTACACACCAGGGGTTGGAAAATGGCTAGCAGATTCATTTGCCCAGATTGCACCCTTTGAAAATATATTCACAACTGTTACGGGTTTGCCAGATACCGGTAAGGCTTTAACTAAATCTAAGGTAAATAAGATCTCATTTACAGGCTCAACTAAAACCGCTAAAAAGGTGGCAGAAAGTTGTGCACAATCAATGATTCCTGTGGTGTTGGAGTGTGGTGGTAAAGATCCAGTAATTGTGGCCAAAGATGCTGATGTAAAACTTGCCGCCGAATACACACTTTGGTCTGCTATGGCTAATGCTGGGCAATCCTGCATCGGCGCAGAGCGAGTTTATGTCGTTGAATCAGTTGCCGAAGAATTTATTGCAGAGATTACAAAAATGGCAAAAGATATTGAAGTTGGCAAAGATTATGGCCCAGCCACAATGCCATCACAGCTGCAGGTAATTCAATCCCACTTAGATGATGCCAAATTAAAGGGAGCAAAATTTTTATTAGGAGGCAATGACTCAGTTAAGGGAGCATTTGTAGAGCCTGTGATTATGTTAGATGTGCCGGAGGATTCAACCGCGATGACACAAGAAACCTTTGGTCCTACCATCGCAATCAACAAGGTATCAAACACAGATGAAGCAATTAGATTGTCTAACGCCAGTTCCTACGGCTTAGCCGCATCTGTTTTCTCCCGGCGCGAGGGTGAAAAGATTGCTGCGCAATTAGCTTGTGGAATGGTTTCAATCAACACAGTATTTTTATTTGCCGCCGTGGCTTCGGTGCCATTTGGTGGCGTGAAGGATTCGGGGTATGGCCGAATTCATGGCGCAGAAGGTTTACTTGAGTACACCTACGCAAGAACTGTAGTTAAGCCTAGATTTAAAATTCCATTGCGTTTTACAACCTTCAAACGAACCAAGCTCTCTGAAAAGGTGCTAACTATCCTGGTTAAGCGCTTACATGGCAGAAAAAGGTAAGCCTACAAACTCTTAGCAATCCGATTAAAGGCTTCGGTAATCACTTCACTACTGGTGCCAAAGTTAAGTCGAACAAAATTCTTATGCTTAGGCCCATATAAGACACCACCATTTAATGCCAATCGTCCCTTTTCTAGTATCTTGGCTGCTGGATCATCTCCGATTCCTAAGTTGCTCATATCTAGCCAGGCTAAATAGCCAAAATCAGGGATTCGATACTTAATTGCTGGCAATCTGCTTTGAATTAAATGATCAACTAATTTTCGATTCTCATCCAAAGTTTTTAATAAACCATCTAACCAATTGGAAGATAGGCCATAGGCAGCAGTTGATGCAGCTGCTCCAAATAGTGATGCTCGCCAGGTTACAGCCGGGGGCATGGCAGTAATTCTTTCCCACATCTTGGGTGATTCAGTAACAATAAATCCACATTTAAGCCCAGCTAAGTTAAAGGATTTACTAGCACTGGTAATGATAATTCCCACCTCTTTCGCCTCTGGACTTACTGCTAAAAATGGTGTGAAAGTTTTTGGATCATATGTTAGAGGCGCATGTATCTCATCACTTAAGATCACAACTTGATAACGCTTTGCAAGTTGTGCCAGTGAACTCAATTGTTGCTTATCAAAAATAACTCCAACGGGATTGTGTGGGTGGCATAAAATATGTACCTTGACGCCTGATTGATACTCTTTTTCAATCGCTGCTAAATCTAATTTATAAGTTAGATCCGCCTCGGTTAACGGGGTATCAACAGTTGTGGCGTTAACCTCAAGAATCCAACGCCAGATATTTTCATAGACTGGTGAATTAAGCATTACTTTATCGCCTGGTTTTATTAGTACCCGCATTAACTCAACGATGCCCACTCCAACATCGGTAGCAATTCGCATCTGCTTAACATCTGGTTGCCAGCCCCACCTTAGATTTGAAAAGTTGGCAAAAGCATCAAACAACTCTGGAAATGGCCCTAAGTAACCAGTGTCGGATCTTTCTACCAAATCTAACAAAGCAGCTTTTATCGCTGGTGCAGATGGAAAATCCATTTCCGCTACGGGTAGCGGCAGAACATCATCAGGAAATTGCCGCCATTTAACACTTTTGCGTTTGCGTAACTCAGATAGGGATAACGCACGGACGACATCGGCCATAAGTGCAAGTATGCCACTTATTTAAAATTTATTAGTAGGTTGCCCGACCGCCAGAAATATCAAAGGTAAAACCGGTTGTGAAGGAGCATGCCTTAGAGGCCATAAAGGCAATAATTTCTGCAACCTCACTTGGTTCACCAAGTCTGCCAGCTGGAATTTTGGCAATCATGTAATCTAATGTTTCTTTGGCTGTATTAACATTAATTGGAGTTGCAATTACAGCTGGAGCAAGAGCATTCACTGTTATCCCATCAACTGCAACCTCTTTTGCCACACCTTTTACAAAGCCAATCAAACCTGCCTTGGCGGTGTTATAAGGAGCCATTTTTGGATTTCCTTCTTTGCCAGCAATAGATGAGACCTGCACAATCCGACCATATTTTTGCTTTTTCATAACTGGCAGTACCGCTTGTGTCAACCAAATTGCGCCATACAAATTAACCTCAAGTACCTTTTGATAATCAGGCCAATTAATATTCTCTACTAACTCACCAGTTGGACCTGGGTAACCAGCACAATTTACTAATGCATCAATTTTATTGTGTTTCTTTGCTAACTCAGAGACTAGATTTTTAACTTCTGATTGATTTGAAATATCTAGCAATAAACTCTCAGCAATAGCACCTGTTGATTTAATTTCAGCCACAACTTGCTCTACACCTACTGAATTTGTATCAATACAGATAACAGTTGCCCCACGGGATGCAATTAATTGTGCTGCTGATTTGCCAATACCACTAGCAGCGCCGGTTACAACCACGACCTGGCCAGCAAAGGAGGTTTGCTCAAAACTGCTGTTGTTACTCATTATTATCCGATTATACTTACCCAACACTTAAATCTAAAAAGTGAATTGGATGGAGCAAAATGGCATCTTGGCCAAGTACCCGTGATCCAAAGGGTCCGATGAAGCGCTCAATTGGAATCTTAAACAAACAAAAAATTCAATTTCAAGATGTTGAAGGCTTGCCAGAATCTGCCAAACGATTTTCCGATGGTGCAAGGTACAAAATTGAAATTCCCTCTGTTGAAGGGCCAGCGGCTTTTAAAATAGTTATTGATGAAGCAAAAAAACATAAGTTGGTGATTCATCGGATCTCCCAAGGCTCAGGAATTATGCTGCAAACTGATGCAGAAATTAAGCAGATGGTTGCCATGGGCAAGAAAGAGAAAATTGAGGTTTGTTTATTTGTAGGGCCAAGGGCTGCCTGGGATATTGGAAAGCAAGTAAGTGCATCTGCTGGTGTAATTGCATCGCCCACACTTAGAGGCGGTGATCAACTTAGGTACGCGTTGGAGGATGTAATCAATGGCGTAAATCTTGGGCTCAGAAGTGTGTTGGTGGGTGATCTTGGTTTATTAAAAGTGCTCGGTCTTGCAAAGCAAAAGGGAGATCTACCTAAGGATTTAATTCTAAAGACTTCAGTAGCAATGGTTTGTAATAACCCAGCAACTGCAGCATTGTTAGAAGATCTTGGGGCATCTACCCTGAACTTAGCCACAGATCTATCTCTGCAACAAATAGCAGCAATTAGGTCTCAGGTAGACATTCCGGTAGATATATATGTTGAAGGACCTGATGATTTTGGTGGCGCAGTAAGGCATTATGAAACTCCAGATTTAGTGCGAGTTGCTGCACCTATCTACTTAAAATTTACGTTACGAAACTCCCCTGGACTTTATCCAGCTGGTGCGCATATTCAAGGTTTAGTGGAATCAACAGCCAGAGAACGAGTGCGACGAGCAGCAATCAGTAAAGCAATTTTAGATAGGTATGGTTTCAAAAAGTAATGATCACAAATACACCACTTAAGCTTCTAATCTTTGGTGGAACAGGTGTGCTAGGAAATGCAATTGCTGAAAAGTTTAAATTAAATGGATATAAAGTAACTTATGGTGTTCGAACTCTAACTAATGCCAATGATCAATTTCAATTACCAATTACTGATGGGCCAGTACCTCTGTTATTAAAGGGTGAGCTATTTGATACGGTGGTGTTTGCTCAAGGTGCAAACAATAATGACTCGGTAAGTAATCATTCATCTGATGATTTGAATCGACTATTTGAGGCAAACGTTTCATTCATTTCCCAAACTACCCAAGCTTTACTTCGTCATAACCTGATAAAACAAAGAGGCAAAATAGTCATTTTAAGTTCATTCTGGGAGCAAATCACACGCCAAGAGAAGATGTCATACACCGTCACTAAGGCAGCAGTTGGTGGATTAGTTAGATCAATGGCGGTTGATTTAGGAAATGCTAAGGGAATTTTGGTTAATGGGTTGTTGCCAGGTGTGGTTGATTCGCCGATGGCTCGAGGATTGTTAAAGCCAGCGCAAATAGAAAATGTACAAAGCCAAACTCCTGGGCACAAGATGATTGTTCCGCAGGATGTTGCAAATGCAGCCTACTTATTAGGTTGTGAGGATAACACTGCAATTTCAGGTCAATCATTATTTGTCGATTATGGTTTCACCATTGCACGAGTTCTTTAGAGGTTAAATCTAGTGAGCGTTGAATTACTTAACCCAAGTACAGTGGTTGAGTATTTAACAAGTAAAAATGTAATTCAGAAAAGTGACAACCCTCAGGTTGAGGTCTTAACAGGTGGCGTATCCAATGTAGTAATCGCCATTACAACAGCCAACCAAAAACTGGTTTTAAAGCAGGCGCTAGCTGAGCTGGCGGTAAGTGAAAAGTGGGAGGCAGATCAACGCCGAGCAATTGTTGAGGCAAATGCAATCGAGCTGTTTAACAAGTTAACACCAAACCAAGTGCCTAAGTTAATTTTTCTAGATCCAGATCGGTTCATTTTGGTGTTAGAACGTGTTCCTGTTGGTAGCACAGTTTGGAAATCAGATTTGCTGGCTGGCGTAATAAACCCAGATATCGGATTAAAACTAGGTGCAACCCTAGCCTCTTGGCATAACTATGGCGAAAAAAGTGCCGAAGCGAAAATAAAATTTATGGAAGACTCATTGTTTGAGCAGTTAAGAATCGACCCATTTTATAGATTTGTGGCAACTAAGAATCCAAAAATTGAGGTGCCGATTCGCAAATTGATCAACGAGTTAGAGGGTGACAAGACCACTGTTGTACATGGTGACTTCTCCCCAAAAAATATTATGGTGGCTACAAACGATGATATTTACATACTAGATTTTGAGGTAACCCATGTTGGTAATCCCGTCTTTGATCTGGCGTTTTTAACTGCGCATTTGCTCTGTAAGTTTTTTAGGACTGAGGATCGGTTACACGCAAAGCTTCTTGCAAATACTGCAATATCATTTATGAAGGAGTATCAAACTTTGCGCAGGATTTCACCTTCAGTAACAAGGCATGCGGCCTTAATTGCGCTGGCTAGAGTTGAAGGAAAATCACCAGTCAATTATCTTTCAACTGATGCTCAACAAAAACTACAAGTATTTACCAAAGATGTATTGGCAAGTAGTGAAAATCCCTCAGTTTCAGAGCTGTTTAAGATGAGCGCAAAATGAAAATTAGCAAAGTAAATGGATATCAGGTTTTAGATTCTAGAGGTCGACCAACAGTAGCTGCTGCAATTACGTTAACTGATGGATCGGTTCATACCGCCAAAGTCCCATCAGGTGCTTCAACTGGAAAACATGAGGCTAAAGAGTTAAGGGATATCGGAACCAAGTATGCAGATAAGTTTTACTCTGGCTTATCTGTCCAGCAAGCTGTAATAAATATTAACCAAAAGATTGCACCACAGTTAGTGGAAGAGCAGATTGATCTGAACTTGGTTGATTCAAAACTTATTGAGCTAGATCCATCAATTGATCACTCACTTTTAGGCGCAAATGCAACGCTAGCAGTCTCACTAGCTGCAACTCTTGCTGCTGCCTATTCCCAAAATAAATCAGTGGCTAGATTTTTTGCCCAGGAGGGACCACTAAATATTCCGATGCCGATGGTCAACATCCTCTCTGGCGGAGCCCATGCAAACCGAAGTATGGATATCCAGGATATTTTGATAATTCCCACAGGAGCAAAATCATTTACTCAAGCTCTTTCTTGGATTGTAGCTGTTCGTGAAATGGCAGCTGCAATAGGTAAAGAGTCAGGACAGGTGACAAATTTAATTGCAGATGAGGGCGGCATATCACTTTCGTTTGCCTCCATTGAGAAGGCTTGCGATTTTGTAGTTGTCGCAATTGAAAAAGTTGGGTTGAAGGTAGGCGAGCAGATGAGCTTGGCGCTAGATGTGGCAGCATCCCAATTTTATGATGGTGAAAAATACAATTTATCCACAATGAATAAAAGTTATGCACCTAATGAGTTCGTTAAATACATAAGTAGCTTGATAAGCAATCAACCAATCATTTCTATTGAAGATCCATTTGCTGAAGATGATTGGAGTAGTTGGCAACAATTTATGCAGGTTGCGCCAGCTAGATTGCAAGTATTAGGTGATGACTTGCTAACCACTAATTTGCAACGATTAGAAAAAGCAATTGCAAGTAAAAGTGCAAATGCTATTTTGATCAAACCCAACCAAAATGGCTTAGTAACATCCACTTTAAATGTGCTTAAACAAGCCCGAGCAAATAACTTTAACTGTGTAGTTTCAGCACGATCAGGTGAGACTGAAGATTCTTGGTTAGCGGATTTGGCAACTGGTTGGAGGGCAGGGCAAATTAAGGTTGGTTCTACTCACGGATCAGAGCGAAATGCAAAGTGGAATAGATTGTTAGAGTTTGAAGCAACCGAAGAAAGTAGATTTACTAATCCCTTTAATTAGTGAGAGTGGCGTGGCACATAATCACCGCTGCCGCCAACCAAGAAATCAAGATCAGCACCTAGATGTGATTGTTGAACATGGTCAATATAAATCTTGCTCCAACCACGTTCAGCTTTAGGTTTTGGTGGCACCCAAGCAGCCTTACGTTTTGCCAACTCCTCAGGTGAAATTAGAAGATTCAGTTTACGGTTTGGTACATCTAACTCAATCTCATCACCATCTTGAACAAAAGCTAATGGACCACCAATAGTTGATTCTGGTGAAACATGTAAGACAACGGTGCCATATGCAGTTCCACTCATTCTTGCATCAGAGATTCGCACCATATCTGTTACTCCCTGATCAAGTATCTTCTTTGGCATAGGTAGATTTCCAACCTCTGGAAAACCTGGATAACCCTTTGGACCTGAGTTTTGTAAAACTAAAACAGTATCTGGTGTTACCGGCAAATTTGGATCATCTGCCACCTTGAGATACTCCTCAATCTCTTTGAATACTAAAGCCTTTCCTTTGTGCTTAAGTAATTTTGGTGAAGCTGCTGAAACTTTAATGATTGCTCCATCTGGAGCAAGGGATCCTCTTAGAACTGCGATACCAGCACCAGCAGCCTGGAATGGTTTACTAGTTGGTGTAATTACCTCTTTATTCCAGTTTTCAGCACCTTCAATATTTTCTTTAACACTCTTACCTGTCACGGTGATGTGGTCGGTATGAATTAAATTACCCAACTCCTTCATCACAGTTGGTACGCCACCGGCATCAAAAAATTCTTCCATCAAGAATTGCCCACTTGGCATCATATTTGCAATTACTGGAACCTCTTTACCTAACTTATCAAAATCATCTAAATTCAAAGGAACACCGATTCGGCCAGCGATTGCCAGTAGATGGACTACCGCATTTGTGGAACCGCCAATTGCGGCTAATATTTTGATTGCGTTCTCAAATGATTTTCGATTTAAAACTTTAGAAAGTCTTAAGTCCTCTTCAACCATCTTCACAATTCGCCGTCCAGATAAGTGTGCAAGGGTGAATTTGCGTGAATCAACAGCTGGAATTGCAGCTGCGCCTGGAAGTTGAACGCCTAATGCCTCAGTTACACAAGCCATAGTAGAGGCAGTTCCCATGGTCATACATGAACCTTGGCTTCTAGCAGAGCAAGACTCCATCGCCATAAACTCTTCAAAGGAAATCTTTCCACTTCTAACTTGTTCGCTGTATTTCCAAACTAAAGTTCCAGATCCAACAGCTTGTCCTTGATAGCGGCCATTTAGCATCGGACCACCAGTAATCATTATGGTTGGTAGATCAACACTTGCTGCTCCCATTAATAATCCCGGTGGAGTTTTATCGCAATTTCCAAGTAAAACCACTCCATCTAATGGATGGGATCTAATTAACTCCTCAACCTCCATCGCTAACATGTTGCGATACAAACTAGTTGTTGGGCGTTGCAGCGACTCACTCAGTGACATCGCTGGGAACTCAAGTGGAAAACCTCCAGCCTCCCAGACGCCACGTTTAACAGCTTCAGCAACATCATTTAAGGATCCATTACAAGGATTTAATTCAGACCAGGTATTTGCAATACCGATGACCGGTCTGCCATCAAATACATCTGGGGCATAACCTTGATTTCGTAATCTTTCGCGGTGGATATAGCCACCCTTGTCTTTAAGTCCAAACCAGTACTGGCTGCGGCGGTCAAACTTCTCTTCGCTCACGCTAACCCTTCAAAATCTAATTGAACTCTCAAATATTGAGAAAATTCCTGTGTTAAGGTTTTCATATTCTAGATCATCAGAAGCAAAACTTCACCTTGATAGAAATGTGAGAAGAATGAGAATCGCCCGGCTCGGCCAAATTAATCAAGAAAAACCAGCTGTACTTGTCTCAGATACTGAGGCAGTTTTTGTTGATGATCTGGTCTCTGATTTTAATCGGGTTGAGTTAGAAAATGGTGCCATTGCAAAATTAAAGTTGGCAGATCTGGCATCTAAAAAGAAAGTAAGAATCTCAGATTTTAGAATTGGCTCCCCAGTAGCAAGACCTACAAAAGTAATCTGTGTTGGCTTAAATTATGCAAAGCACGCTGTCGAATCAGGCATGAGTGCACCACCAGAGCCAGTGATTTTCATGAAGGCACCAGATACGGTGATTGGGCCAAATGATGATGTGATAGTTCCACCAAACTCAACTAAAACAGATTATGAGGTAGAGCTTTGCGTAGTGATTGGGAAAAATGCTCTTTACTTAAAAAATGAAATAGAAGCTGCCGATCACATTTTGGGTTACACCATCTCTCAAGATGTTTCAGAAAGACACTGGCAGGTAGAGCGCAGTGGGCAATGGGTAAAAGGTAAATCTTTCCCATCTTTTAATCCGATGGGTCCATGGATAGTCACAGCCGATGAATTGAAAAATAATAAATTGGACCCAAACAATTTGGCACTTTCTTGCACAATTGATGGCGAGGTTAGACAAAACTCTCGAACCAATGATTTGATTTTTGGCATCAACCACTGCGTTTGGTACATATCTCAATTCATGGAACTAAAAGCAGGAGATGTAATCAATACAGGTACACCTGAGGGTGTTGGTATGGGTTTCAAACCTGAAAAGTTCCTAAAAGGTGGCGAAACTATCATTACTACTATTGAAGGAATTGGCAGTATTAAAAATAAAGTTGTTAATTTTAAATAACTAATTTATTTGTTTATTGCTTCTCACTCCATTTACAACCCGTTCAATCCCATATGGATTGGCGTTTTGAAGCTCGGCAGGAAGTTGATGATCTGGGAAATTTTGATAAACCACCGGGCGAACAAAGCGAAAAAGTGCATCTAAGCCAACTGAGGTTGTGTGCGAGGAAGAGGCTGGCCATTGACCACCATGATTTTGAGCTGCCGTAACTGAAACTGAGGTTGGAAATCCATTCCAAATTAATCTGCCTGCTTTTTGGGTTAGCGCTGTAACTAACTCCTTAACATTGTCGGCCGCTGTTGCATGTATTGCCGATGCAAGTTGTCCACTCATGCTTTTTGCAATCGTTAGAAATTGATCATATGGTGCTCTGATTATTACTGAAGTAGGTCCGAAGTGCTCTTCCAGTAAAGCATCATGATTTTTTACCTCAGCCCAATCCACAACAAAAATAGTAGGAGTGACGCCAAATCCATCTGAATTGGTTGTGCCAGTTAAAACTTTGATTGACTTTGCCTTGCTGATTAAAGAGATAGCATCGGTAAACCTTGATGCAATTCCTTTGTTCAAAAGCGGCGGTACTTTCTGATCTGCGATATAACTTTGAACACTTGCTATAAATTTGTCTCCGGCTGCATCATTTGGAACAACAATAATTCCTGGTTTGGTGCAAAACTGGCCAGATCCAAGGAGAGCAGATTCCAAAGCAGCCTTTGCTAACTCCTCTGATTTTTCTGCTAGGACTGCGGGTGTAAAGAACACTGGATTCAATGAACCCATCTCGGCATAAACTGGAATTGGGATTGGTCGTTCTTGGGCCAACTTGATTAATAACTTTCCGACCATGCCAGAGCCGGTAAATCCAATAGCACTCACCTCAGGTGCTTTAGCTAGCCAATGAGTAATCTCTGGATTGACACCTTGCACTAATGTAAATATTTCTTTTGGTAAACCCTGCTCAGTAATAGCTTTCACCACTGCGTGATAAACCATTTGACAGGTATTTGGATGTGATGGATGAGCCTTAACCACAACCGGACAACCAGCTGCGAGCGCTGAGGCAGAATCTCCGCCAGCCACAGAGAAAGCAAGTGGAAAATTTGAGGCTGCAAAAATAGAAACTACACCCAGTGGTTGTTGAGATTTACGAAGATCTGGCCTTGCCAATGGCTGATAATTTGGATCTGCTAAATCAATAATTGGTAGTAAATGTCCGCCCGTTTTTACTAAATCAGCAAATGCCCTTATTTGAATCACAGTTCGCATTACCTCTCCAGTTACTCTCGGTATTGGTAAGGCAGTTTCTAAATTTGAAATTTGAGCAAGTTCATCTTTTTTGGCTTCAATAGAATCGGCAATTGCATTTAAAAGTGCGGCCCGTTGAGCAGGTGAGGTGGCGGCGTACTTATCTTTGATTTTATCTGCAGCCTTTATTGCTGCTGATACCTCTTCAAATGAGTGCTCCGGGATCGATTCTCCAACCGATTGACCAGTTGCTGGATTAAGGGCAGTGAAAGTTTTGCTCATTTGATAACTATAACTAAAAAAATCAAACAATAATATTCAATGCTTGAATTTCTCAATATCTGGGGGCGTTCCTGGTTCTTTCTATCTTGGGTTTTCTTAGATTACGTTTGCTCCAACAGATGCTGTGCCAATGTCTACGTCCAGATTGATCATGCTCTAACCAGGCAACGGTGTGAGGTGTTGCCATGGGAATAACTTGGTCACAGCCTGGACATCGATAAGGTTTGTTAGAAGAGGAACCACTTATTTTTCTAACTACATAGATTCCGTCATCATGCTCTTCAATTGATTCATTAGAGGTGACTAATTCACGCTCATCGTGAGTAATGCCACTCTTAGTTTTTCGTTTTGGCTTACTTTTACGTGGACTCACAGGATTATTCTCCCGAATAAATAACACATTTATTACCAATTACGGCAGGATGTCGGTATGAGAGCTGACGCAGCGATTGAAGTCCAAGGACTTGTTAAAAGGTATGGTTCAAAAAATGCAGTCGATGGAATAGACCTCACTGTTGAATCTGGTGAAATCTTTGCTCTCCTTGGTCCAAATGGGGCTGGTAAAACTA
>Ga0194122_10001463_pt1 | contig 28651 bp, 33 predicted proteins | sample TA2MahCa10mmetaG_FD_155487 | JGI IMG/M metagenome (GOLD analysis project Ga0194122, IMG submission 155487) | Freshwater microbial communities from Lake Tanganyika, Tanzania - TA2015021 Mahale Deep Cast 10m | ecosystem: Environmental > Aquatic > Freshwater > Lake | place: Tanzania: Lake... | reverse complement strand
GTTGGCCGTCCTTTTCGGTGTCGGCGCGGTGTTGGTGACCGCCAGTTCAATCCGGCTGGCGATTGAATCGCGGCTTGAGGAACTCAAAGTCCAGAAGCTCGTCGGCGCCACAAATGCGCAGATCCGGAGGCCTTTTCTCTACTTCGGCGCTATTTATGGCACGGGCGGCGCTCTGGTGGCGCTCATGCTTATATCTGCGGCGTTGATGGTGATTGAGAGCCCGTTAACTTCGCTCTTCAGCAGCTATGGGGCAGACCTCGATCTGATCGGCTTTTCGCCCTCGTTCCTCGGCTTCATGTTGGGGCTCGGCGCGCTACTCGGGATCTGCGGCGCCCTGGTCTCTTCAGGTCGCAGGGTTCGAGAGATCGAAATTCAGTGATTTCGGGAACTGCGTAGCTCATATCGCCATCGACCGGTTAGCACTCTCGAAGGTTGAGTGCTAATATGCAGGCAACAGTGTTACCGGAGGTATCACATGGCTCATTCGATCGTTCCGCTCGCAAGCCTCAGTCCTGGCAAGGACATTGAAGGCTATTTGCACACGGTCAGTGCCTTCCCCCTGCTGAGCGCTGAGGACGAACAGGCACTGGCCCGTCGTTTCTCCGATGACGGCGACTTGGAGGCGGCGCGTCGGCTGGTCATTTCACACCTTCGTTTCGTCGTGCACATTGCCCGCGGCTATCAGGGCTACGGATTGTCACAGGCTGACCTCATCCAGGAAGGCAATGTGGGCTTGATGAAGGCCGTCAAACGTTTTAACCCGGACGTTGGCGTTCGACTCGTGTCATTTGCAGTGCACTGGATCAAAGCTGAGATCCACGAGTTCATCCTGCGCAACTGGCGCATCGTGAAGGTTGCAACTACCAAGGCGCAGCGGAAACTTTTCTTCAATCTGCGTAGCGCCAAAACCCGGCTCGGCTGGTTGACCGCAGAGGAGACCAGCGCTGTCGCCAAAGAGCTGGGCGTCCCGGAGACGGAAGTCACCCGAATGGAAGGGCGGCTCGCGGGTGTCGATATCTCATTTGAGGCGGACGATGACGACGATGATGAAAACAGCGTCGCTCCGGCACACTACCTCAAGGCTCAACATGCCGACCCCGCAGAGATCGTGCTCGCGGAAGATTCGGAAGGAGATGAGCTTGATCGATTGTCAGGTGCACTCGATGGGCTGGATGTTCGCGCCCGTTCCATCGTCAGCCGTCGCTGGCTGGCTGAAGAAAAAGCCACATTGCATGAGCTGGCAGCGGAATATGGTGTATCGGCAGAGCGTATTCGTCAGATCGAAGCGAACGCCATCCGCAAGCTGAAGGCCGCCATCGTCGCGTGAATCAATGAACCTTGCTTCGATCTGCGCGACGGCTGGAGCGTTCTTCGGCCTTACTGCTGTGATCCTTGGAGCACTTGGTGCCCACGGACTGGCGGCACGTGGACTGGAAGCTGCTCAGATCAGCAGTTGGCAAACTGCTGTGCAGTACCAGATGTATCACGCTTTGGCCTTGCTGCTGGTTTCAGTTTGGCTGCGCGTCGCAACTCCATCAGGGATCAGCGTTGTTGTGGCGGCCTGGTTTCTCGGTGCGCTGCTCTTCAGTGGCAGCATCTATCTCCTCGCGCTTGGTGGTCCACGCTGGCTTGGACCCGTAACACCCATCGGTGGTGTGTTTCTGATCATCGGCTGGGGATCCCTGTTGGTCGCCGCATATCGTTCCTGATGCCACGCGTTGCGACCGTCATATGTCGTTGATGCAACCCTGAAGTAGCGGTAATGCAACAGAGAGGGCGACTGACAATCGCGCAAAGGCGCGCACTCGAAGAACTTCTGCCAGGCTACTCCGTAGATTTCTCCAAGCCCCTGGTGCCACTCGAGGTTTATGGACGCGAAGCGCCGTTAGGCGTGGAGATCGGATTCGGGACAGGGGATGCGCTTGTTCACTGGGGTGAACAGCAGCCGGACTGGAATCTGCTCGGAATAGAAATCTATCCTCCCGGGATCGGTGCTTTGCTCAATCGGCTCGCAGCATGTGACGTCCCGCACGTGAAAATTGCGCAAGGACGGGCGGAAGACGTTTTTGAAACCTGTCTTGGAACGGCAACGGTTGCTGGAGTCCGAATTTTCTTCCCTGACCCCTGGCCGAAAAAGCGGCACCACAAGAGAAGACTCATCCAACCGGCGTTCGTCGGCCGGGTGGCGGATCGGCTGCAGCCGGGTGGGCTGCTGCATTTTGCAACCGACTGGGAGCCCTATGCGGAATCGGCACAGGCCCTGTTTGCTGCTGAACCGACTTTGTGGCAAGTCGAGTGGCGGGACTTAGAATCCCTTCGGCCGGAAACGAGGTTTGAACGGCGAGGCCAGCGTCTTGGCCATCGGATCAAAGCACTCTGTTACACACGGACGGATACCTCTCCCCTTACGACCTGAGGCGGCCGACCCCCGTGCGATCTTCCATCAGAGAAAAGACTGCAAAACACCGTCGAGATAAACAAATCCGAGCGCAGTGGTTGCGATCCGATCCTTGCGCAGCAAACCACGCGCCACCCCTTGCGACCACTCGGGTTCAAGTACGGCGGTATCCAGACCGGTCGCTTTTGACAAATCAACAAATGGCACCCCGTCCGGCAGACGCAGCGCATTTAGCAGGAATTCAAAGCGCAATCGTGATGCGTCGAGTTCGGTGACAACCTGATGAGCCGGATCGTTCATGTAGAGGCGTGGTTGGGACGCACGAGCGGTGCGCCGCACACCGGCAGAGTCGCTGATCTTGCCGTGGGCGCCCGCGCCGAATCCTGCGTAGTCACCGAACAGCCAGTAGTTCAGATTGTGCGCGCTTTGATGGTCTGGTTTGGCCCAGGCCGAAACCTCATAACGAACGTAACCTGCAGCCTGAAGCAACGCTCTTCCCGCAGACTCCATTTCGAGCATCGAGTCTTCAGCCGGCAAAACCGGCGGCCGACGATGGAACTCGGTTTTTGGCTCAAGCGTCAGCTCATACCAGCTGATGTGTTCTGGCCCGAGTTCAATGGCTTTCCCAAGATCGTCCAGGGTCTCAGCCGGTGTCTGCTCCGGCAAGCCATAGATGATGTCGAGGTTGATGTTGTCGAAACCTGCAACACGGGCGTCCGCGAAAGCCCGTAAGGTCTCGTCGGCACAGTGAATTCGGCCGAGCCGCTTAAGGGCTTTGTCAGAGAACGATTGGGCGCCAAGTGAGAGCCGATTGATTCCCACCGATCGATAACCTTCAAAGCCGTGATACTCGCGTGTTCCGGGGTTGGCTTCGATGGTGATTTCAGGTTGTGGTCCACAATTCGTGACACCAAGCGCTGAGAGGACCTGACGGAAAGACTGCGGGCTGAAGAGACTGGGCGTTCCGCCGCCGAAAAATACGGAAGTGATGTTCCTTGATGCCAAGAGCTCACGGGATCCATCGATGTCGGCCAGGAGCGCTTGCGTATAGGGTTGTTCCTGCAGCCCGTCTTTGAGCGGATGAGAGTTGAAGTCGCAGTAGGGACACTTGTGCACACACCATGGGAAGTGAACGTAGATCCCGAGTGTTGGAATGGATGCGCCCACCTCAAGACTCCCGGAGTTTTTGCAGCAACTCTCGACAGGCGAGACCCCGATGGCTCAGGCGGTTCTTCATCTCGGGCTCAAGCTCTGCAGACGTCTTACCGAGGGCAGGAATCAGAAAGAGTGGATCGTAGCCAAAACCGTTGATACCACGAGGAGTCTCCAGGATTTCCCCTGACCATCGGCCCGTTGCGATCACGGGCTCGGGATGATCGTGGCGAAGCAGAAAAACTAGCACACAGACGAATGCGGCGCGCCGGTTGGTTTCGTCTTTGAGGGCATCGAGCAGTCGCCGGTTGTTTTGTTCATCAGTGGCAGCAGGCCCTGCGAAACGCGCGCTCAGGACACCGGGCGCGCCACCCAGAGCATGAACGACGAGTCCTGAGTCATCGGCGAGACTCGGCATGCCCGACAATTGGCTGGCATGCCGTGCTTTGGTGAGAGCATTTTCGATAAATGTGCCGGCATCTTCGGATAGCGAGGCAATGCCGGTTTCTGCAAGGGAGGTCAGAGTCCAACCCGTTGCAGCAAGCAGTGTCTGCATCTCGCGCAGTTTGCCGTTGTTGCGGGTGGCCAGTACAACCGCGCGACTCATTCTTCCACGTACATTTTCTGCGCATGACGGAACTGGTATACCCGGCCGTCTTCAAACGTCACTTCGAAGCGGAAGCGGATGGTTTCTTCCGGCGAGAACGAAAACGAACCCACGGAGTAACGCGCGATCGACTCGCGGATCTCGCGCAGGCTGACCGTTTCGACCTGACCCAGCAGGTTGGTAACTTCAGCCACCACCTTGATACTGAACGGCGTATGGGGTGGTTCATTCGAAATCGCGGAGATGTTGATGAAGCCTTTGCTTGACCCGCGGGACAATCCGTACTTTGCTGCGATGTCTGCATCAAGATCCATGCTCGAAAGCACGATGAAGTGAATGTCCGCGTCTCCAAAAACCTCTTTCTGCTCCGCGTTGACCGAAGCGCTGCACAGGATCATGCACAAAAACATGCACAGCCACTGGGGCGTTTTCATGCTGGTCGACCTAGTCGGTAGAACGCGATGGTGCCGAACAGGTTTGGCATGGCATTCGCCAACGGATGCGACAGGTAGTCAGAGCCAACGACGAATCGTTCAATGATTTGATAACGCTGTTGACGGCACAGCTGTTCGAAATCATCGAACGTGCAGAGCCTGATGTTGGGCGTGTTGAACCAGGTGTTTGGCAGGTGCTTTACGACCGGCATCCGGCCATGCAAGCCGAGATACAGCCGACAACGCCAGTGCCCGAAATTTGGAAACGTCACGATGCACTCTTTGCCGATGCGCAACATTTCACCCAGCAGCACATCTGGAAAACGGACGGACTGGAGAGTCTCTGTCATCACCACCATGTCGAAGGCGTCGTCGGCGAAGTCAGCGAGCCCGTCATCGAGATCGTGTTCGATGACATTCACACCCTTGTCGAGACAAGTGGTGATGTTCGCTGGATCAACGTCCATGCCATACCCGTTGACACCTTTGTCATGGCGCAGCCAGGCCAGGAGATCACCTTCTCCGCAGCCGAGGTCCAATACCCGGGCTGAAGGGCTGATGAGGTCGGCGATGATCTGCAGGTCAGGTCGCATCGGCTTCAATCTCCGCATGAACCCGACGCAGGTAGGTTCCTAGTACGTCCAGATACCGTGGCAGGGGCAGGAGGAAGGAGTCGTGGCCATGTTCCGAATCGATGATCGCGTGGCTGACGTTCTTGCGACCACGCAACAACGCGTGAACGATTTCTTCAGAACGCTCCACCGGAAAACGCCAGTCGCTGGTGAATGAAATCAGCAAAAAGTCCGCTTTGGCACGGGCGACCGCCGCGACCAGATCGTCTCCAAAATCTGCGGCCGGATCATAAAGATCCAGCGCGCGGGTCATCAGTACGTACGTGTTGGCATCAAACTGGCGGGAGAAGGTCTGACCCTGGTACCGCAGGTAACTCTGCACCTGAAACTCGACATCGGCGCCCGCCCGCGGATCTCCTGACTTGATCTGTCGACCGAACCGCTTGCCCATCCCGGAAGCGGAGAGATAGGTGACATGTCCGATCATCCGCGCGAGCGCAAGCCCGACATCCGGATTGATGCCCGACTCGCGATAGTGGCCGCCCGCAAACTGGTGATCACTGGTGATGGCGTGCCGGGCGATCTCGTTGAAGGCGATGTTCTGGGCGGTGAGTTTGGGTGCAGCGGCGATGACGATGGCATTACGCACCCGGTCCGGATAGTCCATCGCCCATTGCAACGCCTGCATGCCGCCGAGACTGCCACCTATAACCGCCGCAAAAGTACGCACCCCAAGATGGTCGGCAAGACGTGCCTGGCTGTGCACCCAGTCCTCGACACTGACCACGGGAAAGTCAGGGCCGTACATGCCGCTGTCGTCGGGTTTAGGCGAACACGGCCCTGTGCTGCCATGGCAACCGCCGATGTTGTTGAGTGCAATCACGAAGAAGCGGTTGGTATCGATCGGTTTGCCGGGCCCGATGCAGGTGTTCCACCAACCGGGCTTTTCATCACCCTCCTGATGCACACCTGCTGCGTGGTGGTGCCCCGACAGCGCGTGACAGATCAGGACGGCGTTGGTCGCTGTTGAATTCAGCTCACCGTAAGTCTCATAGATCAGCTCGAAACCAGGCAACGTTGCGCCGCATTTCAGAACGAAAGGCTCAAGATGGGTAAAGCGTGCCGGGGTCACTACCCCAACGTTGCCACCGGCAAAGGCGGATTCGGTCAATTAGCCAGACCCCAGAAAACGCCCGAAGAAATCCGCGAGGATCATTTCCAGCATGCTCAGACCAACGAGCACGATAAGGGGCGAAAAGTCGAGACCGCCCATGGCCGGAAGGAGGCGTCGCACAGGAGCAATCAATGGCTCCGTGATCTGCGAGAGGAGTTGCAGGGCCAGATGATGGCTGCCAGGAGCGATGAAGCTCGCAATGGCGACGATGACGATGCTCCAGCGCAGGATGTTGATCAGGAAGGTAACCGTCTTGAACAGTGCTACACCGGCGATCAGGAAACCACTCGCACCACCGGTCAGAAGCAGGACCAGGAGCGCCTGAACCAGCAAAGCGATGATGAGGGCTGCAAAATCCAGGTTGCGCCAGGGTGGCAACACCAGCCGCATCGGCTTCAGGACCGGATCAGTCAATCGCACTACGGCCTGGGAGAGCGGGTTGTAAAAATCAGCACGGGCGGCCTGCAACAAAAATCGGGCCAGAAAAAAAATGGTCGCCAGAGTGGTGACGACGTCCAACAGAAACGCGAACGCTTGGTTCATGAATTCGGGATCCTAAGGGTTCAGAATTCTCTGGCCAGCTCTGCAGATCGTTCCGCAGCTCCATGCAGCGCGCGCACTATAGCATCGGCCATACCGGCGTCATTCATGATCGCGAGCGCTCGGGCGGTGGTGCCGCCGGGTGATGTGACGTTGGCGCGCAGAGTTGCCGGAGTGGTCTGTGATTCGCGAGCGAGCTTGGCGGCGCCCCACGCTGTTTCAACGGTCAGCGTAGCGGCTACGTCTGGCTCCAGTCCGAGTTCAATACCGGCCTTTATCATGGCTTCCATCACATAAAAGAAGTACGCCGGTCCACTGCCCGATACGGCGGTAACGGCGTCCAGCAGCGACTCATCCTCCAGCCACAAAACTCTGCCGACGCTCGACAACAATGCAGCAGCCTGGGTCCTGAGCGCTGGTGTCACAAACGAATTTGCATAGAGACCCGTGATACCCGCACCGACCAGTGCGGGGGTGTTCGGCATGCAGCGAACGATAGGTTGGTCCGAAGCCGTAGCGTCTTGAAGGGTCCTGAGAGGAATGCCGGCAGCAATGGAGATCACCAACTGTTCACGGCGCAGCGATAGTGCCTTCAGCACCGGTTGCAGCACCTGGGGTTTCACTGCAACCAGAACGATGTGTGCGTCGGCGGTAGCGGCAGCATTGTCCTCGAAAGCAGGTACGCCAAGTGCTCTGAAACGATCCAGTTGAGTTGCGGAAACGTCCGCCGCCCGTAGCGCCTTTGCAGGAACACCTGCCTGGATCAGACCAGTGATCAGGCTGTACGCCATATTGCCGGCGCCGACGGTCGTTATCATCAGGTTGTGAAGGGATGATGTGCTCATGGATCCGGTCCTATGCCGTTGTAACGCCGGGCCTCTGGCTGCTCAGGGAAGTGCGTTTTTGGGTCCGACTCTGGGTCCCACTCTCGATCCCTCTCTCGACCCGAAGAGAGCAGAGCCAACCCGAACCTGTGTAGCGCCACTCTCGATTGCTTGTTCAAAGTCCGCACTCATTCCCATGGACAGCGTATCCCAATGCGGGCCACCCGCATCTCGGCACTCGTCAAAGAGACGTTTGAGACTCGAATAGCCATCGAGTGGCGGTGTATCAACCGCCAGGATCGTCATCAATCCGCGCAGGCGTAGTCGTGGACAGTTGCGAATTGTGGACATCACCCCATCGAGCCCGTCCCGGTCGGCAATGGGGATACCACCCTTCGCCGGGTCGGCGTCCACATTTACTTGCACCAGAACATTCAGAGTCTTGTCAGCAGGCGTCTGCTGACAGAGCCGCTCGGCAATTCGTTCGCGGTCCACGGTGTGGACCCATTCGAATGCCGTCGCGATCTCCCGGGTCTTGTTTCCCTGGATATGGCCGATGAAATGCCAGCAAATGGAAAGGTCCCGGAGCGCTTCGATTTTTGGCAGGGCTTCCTGGAGGTAGTTTTCCCCGAATGAACTCACGCCCAGGCCTGTCATCGCCCGGACTTCATCGGCAGTGCGGGTCTTTGAGACGGCGATGAGGCGGATGTCAGCTGCATCTCTGTTGACGATCCGAGCGGAGGCCGTGATTCGATCAAGAACCGTTTGAAGCGCTGTATTCGCAGTTGCTGACGACATGTTTGTGGCGATGACCGGTGATGTGGACTGCTTCGCAAATCTGATGCGTACTACGGCTTCTGCCGCACTTGGCGCACGGTGAAGCCCCGGGTGAAATAATACTATACGGCCAAGATGAGACTTCTCTAAACCCCGATAGCCTGAATCTGCTGTCCCTAACCAGCTGACAAGGATCGCTGATGGACATCACTGAACTGCTGGCATTCAGCGCCAAACAAGGTGCATCCGATCTGCACTTGTCTGCGGGTCTGCCGCCCATGATCCGGGTCGATAGCGACGCCCGCCGGATCAACCTGCCGCCGCTCGAACACCGGGAAGTGCATACGCTGATCTACGAGTTCATGAATGACAAGCAGCGCAAGGACTACGCGGAGTTCCTCGAGACGGACTTTTCGTTCGAAGTACCTGGTGTTGCCCGCTTCCGGGTTGATGCGTTAAATCAGAACCGTGGTGCGGGAGCGGTCTTCCGGACTATTCCGTCAAAAGTTCTGAGCATGGAAGAGCTGGGCATGGGCCAGGTCTTCAAGGACGTTTCACTGGTTCCTCGCGGATTGGTGGTGGTCACCGGTCCGATCGGTTCCGGCAAGAGCACCACGCTGGCGGCGATGATCGATTTCATTAACGACAGCCGCTACGACCATATCCTCACCATCGAGGATCCCATCGAATTTGTGCACGAAAGCAAGAAGTGTCTTGTGAACCAGCGAGAGGTGCATCGGGACACCCACAGGTTCAACGAGGCACTACGTTCGGCCTTGCGCGAAGACCCGGACATCATTCTCGTCGGCGAAATGCGGGACCTGGAGACGATCCGGCTTGCGCTTACAGCTGCGGAAACGGGCCACCTGGTGTTCGGTACGCTGCACACGACTTCCGCCGCCAAAACCGTTGACCGCATCATTGACGTCTTTCCAGCCGTCGAAAAGGACATGGTTCGTTCATAGTTGTCCGAATCTCTACAGGCGGTCATTTCCCAGACCTTGCTGAAGCACGCCACCGGTGGCCGGGTCGCTGCACGTGAAATCATGATTGGCGTCCCCGCGATCCGGAACCCGATCCGGGAAAACAAGGTTGCGCAGATGTACTCCGCCATCCAGACCAGGCATGCCGCCGGTATGCAGACGCTCGACCAGTGCCTGCAGGACCTGGTGGCGAAACGTCTGATCACTCGCGAAACGGCCTTTGAAAAGGCTAAGGCACCGGAGCTGTTCTAGTGGACTTCGACAAACTGCTGCGATTGGTCGTCGAGAAAGGAGCATCCGGCCTGTTCGTAACGGCGGGCAAGCCACCGATGATCAAGGTCAACGGTACGTTGCATGCGGTTGGCCGCAATATGCTCGCTTCGGAAGAGGCCAGAGATCTGGTTTACGGCGTTATGAACCGTGAACAGCAAGAACAGTTTCAGGCGACCCACGAGTGCAACTTCGCCATCAATACGATCGGCGTTGGACGATTCCGGGTCAGCGCGTCCTACCAGCGCAACCTCGTCGGTATGGTGTTGCGACGCATCGAAGTCAACATTCCCAAAGTAGATGACCTTGGTCTGCCAGCCGTGATCAAGGACCTGGCGATGACCAAGCGTGGTCTGATCGTCTTTGTAGGTGCAACCGGTACCGGTAAGTCCACGTCTCTTGCTGCCATGATCGGTCATCGCAACGAGAATTCGACGGGACACATCGTGAGCATCGAAGACCCGATCGAATTCGTCCACCAGCACAGAGGCTGTGTAATCACCCAGCATGAAGTGGGAGTGGACACAGACTCATTCGAAGTGGCCCTCAAGAACGTTCTTCGGCAGGCGCCGGATGTAATCATGATTGGCGAAGTGCGGTCGCGGGAAACGATGGAGTCTGCGGTGACGTTTGCGGAGACCGGACGCCTCTGCCTCTGCACCTTGCACTCGAACAACGCCAACCAGGCGCTTGTGCGCATCATTCACTTTTTCCCGAGTGACCGATATACCCAGGTGTGGATGAACCTGTCGCTCAATCTTCGCGCCAGGGTGGCACAGCAACTGGTCCCGACCGTTGACGGACAGGGTCGACGTGCAGCCATCGAAGTCCTGATCAATACCCCGCTGGCGTCCGATCACATTCGCAAAGGTGGGGTCCATCTGCTCAAGTCCCTCATGGCGAAGTCGTGTGAGCAGGGAATGCAGACATTTGATCACGCGCTCTACAAGCTCTATGCCGAGGGCGAGATTTCCTATGATGCAGCGTTGCAGCACGCGGACTCCCCGAGTGATCTGCGTCTCATGATCAAACTCGGCGCGGATGCCAGCCCCAATCCTCTGGAGCGCGTTGAAGGGCTTCGGCTCGAAGGTGATCCGAAACCGAGTCAGATGACGTACCGCAGATAGGATTCCGCGATCAGGACGGCAGCGATGCCGTGGCTGCGCGTTCGGTCCCCTGCAGTACGCTCCATCGCTTCCCGGCTTGAGAGCCGTTCATCGACAAGAATCACTGGCAGCGCCGAACGCGCTTCGAGTGCAGCGGCGAATTGTCTGGCACGGGTCGACATGTCGCTTTCAGTGTCGTCCATGTTGAGCGGAAGTCCGACGACCAGCCGATTCACGTTCCAGCTTGAGATGATCTGATCGATTGCCGTCCAGTCCGGTTTGCCATTACGCGCCTTCAAGGGTTGCAGCGGTTCTGCTGACTGTGTAACGGACTGGCCGACCGCCACGCCAATGGCACTGAGGCCAAAGTCGAAAGCAAGAACCCGAACGACACCAGCCGTGGGGTCAGGCATGTCCGACGCGTGTTGCGACGAGTCGAAGGTCGACACCAATGGACTGTGCGGTCTGGGTCAAACGCTGCTCCAGCGAGCATTCGAACAACAGGGAACGATTCGCGGGAGCGGTGAGCCATGCGCCGGCTTCCAGTTCTGCATCGAGCTGACCTGCTCCCCACCCTGCATAGCCGAGGTAGATCCCGGAATGGCGGGGGCCATCCAGACTGAATGCAGCTGCCAGAGCGTCACGGGAGGTCGATAGCGCAATGCCAGGTGCGGGTCGTTCAGTGGTTTCGTACAGGCGATCATCGCTGTGCAGAATGAAACCCTTTCCGGGTGCCACGGGACCACCTTCGAGAATGGTGATTGCAAGCGCGTCAGGTGGTGGCGACATGCCCATGCTTCGGGCCAAACCGCGAGCGTTCATGCGTGCTTCCCGGTTGATCACCAGCCCCATCGCCCCTTCTGCGTCGTGTCTGCAGAGGTAGATGATCGACTCGCCAAACCAGGTGCCTGCCAGGGCAGGTGTAGCCAGAAGGAAGTGATGGGAGAAGGCTTCCATCGTTACCGCAGCGCGTTGCCTTTGCGTGAGAACTTCCAGGTTCGAAGGATCTCGAGCTGGTCGTAGCGTTTGCGCATTTCCACCGGAAATGGCTGGAATGGTGCAGCGAGCCGCACAATCCGTTCTGCGGCCGCGTCGAGTTCAGAATGCCCTGACGATGAGATTACGCGGACGTCGGCGAGCGTTCCGTCTTCGCGCAGCACCACCAGCAGTCGCAGGTCGCCGAAGATCCCCGCTTCCGGGAAATTCGCGTTGCCGATCCGCTCCACCTTTTCGCGCCAGGTATTGAGGTATGCCGCTTCAGCAGCACTCTTGGTGGACGCCTGGGTGAGTCGATGTGTTCGTGCTCCCCGTGCGTTTTCCTGGTCTTCCTCGTACAGCCTTGCCTCGAGACTGGCGATGTCCTTGAGCAACGTTTCGTAATTCTGATTCTGGAGGTTTGGTGCATGATCTTGTACAAGGAGCTGATCGGTACTGGACTGCGATGAATCGGATTCCGAGTCCGCGGTCACCGCCGATACCGATGCGGCCTCCGTCGCGGACAGCGGAGGAGTTTCCATCTGCTCAACCGGTGTGATGGTGGCGTCATGGAACGTGGTACGTTCGCGCGTCGTCGGCTCTGCGTCGGAAACCAGCGCGCCACTGCCCTGCTGATGTGTCGCGGCGATGAAGTCGGCGTCTTCTGGCGCAGCCGCATCGTTTGCAACGGAAAGGGTGACTTCGATGCTGGGCGTGCGCTCTAGATTCAGGTCTGAAGACACGCCGACACCAAGAATCAGTGCAGCATGAATGCTGATGGCAATGAACAGCGTAAAGCCGAGGCGATCCCTCGGGAGGATGTCCGGCGGGTTCGACGAGGTATCCACGGTGGATCAGTTTCCGAGCTTGCGCACCAGTGTCTCGATCAGTGTACCGGCAATATCCAGTCCGAATTGCGCATCCAGTTCACGAATGCATGTCGGGCAGGTGACGTTCACTTCGGTGAGATGATCGCCGATGACGTCGAGGCCGACAAAGGTCAATCCGCGGCGGACCAGCTCAGGGCCGACAGTTTCTGCGATCTCGCGGTCCCTTGCCGTTAACGGACGGCCTTCACCTGTGCCACCCGCTGCAAGGTTGCCACGGGATTCACCACTTTTCGGAATCCTGGCGAGGCAATACGGGACTGGCTGACCATCGATCATCAGGATTCGCTTGTCGCCGTCGCGGATGGCCGGCAGATAGCGCTGCGCCATCACCAGTTCCGTTTCGTGGCGAGTGAGAGTTTCCAGGATGACATTGAGATTCGGGTCATCGGCCCGAACCCGGAAGATGTTCATGCCACCCATGCCATCAAGTTTCTTCAATACCACATCACTGTGCTCGGCATGGAAATCGCGGATCACGTCCATGGATCTGGAAACGATCAACGGCGGACCGCACTCGGGAAAGGCGGTCGCAAAAAACTTCTCGTTGCAGTCCCGCAGACTCCTGGGATTGTTAACCACCATGGCGCCGAGCTCCGCGGCGCGCTCAAGGAAGTAGGTCGCGTAGACGTACTCCATGTCGAAGGGCGGATCCTTGCGCATCATGACCACGTCGAAAGTGGCGAGGTCAGTACGAGCCGGATCACCGAGGGTGTACCAGTCACGACCGGCTATGGTGTAGTCGAGCGAAGCCGCGAAATCGTCGCGCAAATGCAGTTTGCGGGCTGACGCAACGGTTCGGCCGCCCATGTAGGACATGTCGGCGAGTGTGAAGTAGCTCACGGCGTGTCCGCGCAGCTGAGCAGCCCGGATCATCGCCAGCGTCGAGTCCTTTTTCAGCGCAAGTGAATCGAGCGGATCCATCAGAAACGCAAAATGAGCCATGTTCTGTTCGGAAATCAGAGCGGATGGCCAACATAGCCGCATGTGTGCTGTGCGGCAACCGGAGCGAGAAACGCTTCACCACCACAGGGACGTCGGCTGGTGAGCCGGGCAGGCTGCTGCAACAAAGCGGCAGGTACAAGACAGCGACCCGAGACCGCCTCGTTGTCGACGGGCGATACAACGGAAATGATTCAATGGAAGAAGAACTCAAAGGCGTTCGAGTGCTAGTCATCGATGACAGCAAGACCATCCGCCGCAGCGCCGAAAATCTGCTCGTCAAAGAAGGCTGTGAAGTCATCACCGCCGAAGACGGGTTTAAGGAAGGCGCCCCGTTCTGTGCGTTTGCATGTGCGGGGTTGCCGCGCATTCTTCGCATCAGTGAGTCGGAGCTTCGTGATGCACCCGAAACAGATTCACGCGCTGGTGCACTGGCAGCGATTCAGCTGGGAGCCGATACGACGTTTGTTCCCGACCTGCGCTTTATCGAAGAAGAGATCAGTCGGGCGTTCTGAGTCCGAGTGCCTCAGCCCGCTCTTCAGTCTTGCCATCCCCAACCATGTCGAACCGCAGCCAGCGCGGCCAGCGGCGCTGTTTCAGCTCTCAGGATCTGTGAACCCAGGCGACAAACCGGAATGCCAGCGGTGCTCATCTGTTCGAGCTCATGGTTCGACCAGCCACCTTCAGGGCCGGTGAGCAAGAGGGTTCGCCGTCGCGGTAGTGTCAGCGGCAGCGGTTCGCCGGATGGGTCGAAGGCCAGCACATGTGCGCCGGTCTCCCCCAAGCCGGCTTGGTTCGCAAGACACTGTGCCAGCGAAACTGGTGCATACAGCTCCGGCAGGTAACGCGTACCGCTTTGTTCACATGCTGAAGCGATGATCCGCTGCAGATGGTGCATGCGTTTTACATCATGGGTGGACTCGCGACGGACTGTCGTGTGATCCGTCTGCAACAAGTGGATTGCGGCCACGCCAAGTTCAACACTTTTCTGAATAGCGCGGTCGAATCCATCACCTTTGATTAGAGCGACGCCGATTGCCAACGGAAACGGAGGGGAGACCGCGGGTAACGCCGTCGTGAGCCGTGCGCGGTAACGTTTCTTGGAGGCGGCCAACAAAGTAGCCTCCCACTCGGTACCCTTGCCATTGCAGAGCCTGACGAGTCCGTTCTCTCGCAATCGCAGAACGGTAACCAGATGGCGAGTAACCTCTTCCGGCAGATCGATCTCGTCACCGGCTCCGCAGGTGGGAGAGAAGTCGACCAGGACCCGGCTAGTCCCCACGGGTCTCAGTCGAAACGCAGGGCGTCAACGATTCGCCGGGTCGCACCCCAGCGATTGAGTGTGTAGAAGTGAAAGCCTGGAACGCCGGCGGCCATCAGGTCTTCACACAGCCGGATACAGACCTCACATCCAAATTCGCGCACAGCAGTTTCGTCGTCGGCGATACTCTCGAGCTTCTTGAGCATCCATCGCGGAACATCGGCACCGGCTTTTGCAGAAAAACGGACGATGCTCTCGACGCTCGTTATGGGCATCACACCGACGTAGACGGGTAGCTTGAGCCCGCGTTGTTCGCAACGATCGCGAAAGTCGTAGTAGGCGTATGGTGAATAGAAATACTGGGTGATCGCACTGTCCGCGCCGGCATCCACCTTGGCCGCAAAAAAATCGAGGTCGGATTCAGGGCCGGTCGCATCCGGGTGCACTTCCGGATATGCGGCAACCTCGATGTGAAACTGACTATCGAAGTGTTTGCGGATGATACGCACCAACGCTTCCGCATTGGCACTGCGAAGGGAACGACCCAATCCGGAGGGTACATCGCCGCGCAATGCGACGATGCGCTGCACACCGATCTTCCGATAGCGCTCAAGTAGTTCAACGATGGTGCTTTCAGAGTCCGCACCGATCGAAAGATGCGGCGCGGCATGCATCCCGGCGGCGCGTAACGCTGCGACGGTTTCGAAGGTGCCTTCGCGAGTTGAACCGCCTGCACCGTAGGTCACCGAATAGAACTCCGGTGAACTGACCAGGAGTTTTGGCACGACGGTGGCCATGAGGCGGCTGACACCGTCTCCTTCCCGCGGTGGAAAGAACTCGAAACTCAGCCGTGTCATGCCGGATCCTCCTTCACGAGCGCCCCGTTACAACTGCGGCCAGCGCTGCGAAAAGCAGCTGTGCGGCCAGACAGCTGCGAGGCAACGCGGCTGCGCGACTATGCCTTCACGGCAGCAGCCAGCGCAGCGGCCTTGTCAGTACGTTCCCAGGTGAACTGCTGTTCCGTTCGACCGAAGTGTCCATAGGCAGCCGTGTCGCGATAGATGGGACGTTTGAGAGCAAGCATCGCGATCAGGCCGCGTGGCCGCAAATCGAAGTGCTCACGGACGAGATGAACGATTTTCTCGTCGCTGATCTTGCCGGTACCGAACGTGTTGATGCTGATGGAAGTAGGTTCAGCCACGCCGATGGCGTAGCTCACCTGGATCTCGCAGCGGCTCGCAAGCCCGGACGCGACGATGTTCTTGGCGACATAACGACCGGCATATGCGGCGCTGCGATCCACCTTGGACGGATCCTTGCCGGAAAATGCGCCACCGCCGTGACGCGCCATGCCACCATAGGTGTCGACGATGATCTTGCGTCCGGTAAGACCACAGTCTCCGACCGGCCCACCAATCACGAACTGCCCCGTCGGATTGATGAAGTACTTTGTCTTCGAAGACAGCCAGTTCGCCGGCAGGGTCGGTTTGATGATCTCTTCCATCACTGCTTCATGCAGGGTCTTCTGGCTGACATCGGGTTCATGCTGGGTAGACAGCACAACGGCGTCGATCGCGCTCGGCTTGCCGTCGCTGCCGTAGCGGAAGGTGATCTGTGACTTGGCGTCCGGGCGCAGGAACTTGAGTGAACTACGTCGCTTGTCTGCCTGTTGCCGGCAGAGCCGGTGGGCGTAGGTGATCGGTGCCGGCATGAGCACGTCGGTCTCATCGGTTGCATAGCCGAACATCAGGCCCTGATCGCCAGCGCCCTGTTCCTTGTTCGTGGCTTCATCGACTCCCATGGCGATGTCGGTGGATTGCAGGCCGAGCGCGTTGATCACGGTACAAGATTCGGGGTTGAAGCCGATGGCGTCGCTGTTGTAGCCGATTTCCGCCACCACACGTCGTACCAGTTCATCGACGTTTACCTTGGCACCCGTCCTGATTTCGCCAGCGACCACAACGATGCCCGTTTTGATCAAGGTCTCGCAGGCAACTCTGGATTCCGGGTCCTGCGCCAGCATGGCGTCCAGTACCGCGTCGGAGATCTGGTCAGCCATCTTGTCCGGGTGACCTTCGGACACAGATTCAGAAGTAAAAACGGAGTATTCGGCCATTGGCGGGAGTTTCCTTGTGTGCAATCGAGCGATTCTTGTACGCGGGCGCAGATCGGAGTACCCGGTCCGTTTCGGGCGCCATTCAAATTCACTGGCGCAGATAAAAGGAGCCGGCATTGTAAACGAATTGCCTGGGCCCAAATTGCGACTGCTGTGGTATCCGGGGACAATGGCGCCCCTTTTCCGAGCGGGATATCAGCTTGTCTAGAGTGGAATGCGCCAATGCGATCCGGGTTCTGTCGATGGATGCGGTCGAAAAAGCAAAGTCCGGACATCCGGGCGCACCGATGGGCATGGCGGATATCGCCGAGGTCCTGTGGGTCGACCTCCTCAAGCATGATCCGGCTGATCCGGGCTGGTGGGATCGTGATCGTTTCGTGCTGTCCAATGGGCACGCGTCGATGCTGTTGTACTCAGTGCTGCATCTGACCGGCTATCCCCTCTCCATGGACGAGATCCGCCAGTTCCGTCAAAGAGGTTCTGCGACGCCAGGTCACCCCGAAGTTCATGAATGCCCCGGTGTGGAGACAACCACGGGTCCACTCGGCCAGGGTTTTGCCAATGCAGTCGGTCTCGCGTACGCCGAAAAACGCCTGGCCAAGGAGTTCAACCGTGACGGCCACAACATTGTTGATCACCGTACCTGGGTGATGTTGGGTGATGGCTGTCTCATGGAAGGCGTCTCCCATGAGGCGGCGTCGCTGGCAGCCTCGCTCGGACTGGACAAGCTAATTGCCATCTATGACATGAACGGCATTTCCATTGATGGTGAGATCTCCGCCTGGTTCAGCGAGGACGTTGGCCGCCGTTTCGAAGCCTATGGCTGGCGGGTGATCCGCGCCGTCGACGGACATGATGCTGACGCTATCAGCGCCGCGCTTGCGTCGGCGATGCAATCGGATGGCCGACCCACGCTGGTCATGTGCCGAACGGTTATCGGCTTCGGAGCGCCCGCCAAACAAGGTACATCAGCGGCGCATGGCTCGCCGCTTGGTGCGGCGCAAATTGAAGCTGCACGTAAGTCTTTCAACTGGGGTAACGCGCCTTTTGAAATTCCGGCCCATATTTATCAGCGCATGGATTGCCGGCCAAAAGGAGGGACGACGCGCAAGGCCTGGCAGAAGCGGTTTGCCGCGTATTCTGCAGCGCACCCGACGCTTGCGGCGGAGTTTGGCCGTCGGATGCGCGGCGACCTGCCTGCAGGCTGGAGTGCCGGGCTCGACCGGCTGATCGAAGCAGAGATCGCTTCTCCCGACCCGGTTGCAACCCGAGTCTCATCCCAGAAGAGCATTGGCGCGCTGGCCGCCGATCTGCCCGAACTTTTCGGTGGTTCGGCTGACCTGACCGAATCCAACGGCACACACTGGCAAGGCGCTGGTGACCGGTACCTCAGCTACGGCGTGCGTGAGTTCGGCATGACTGCGCTCACCAATGGCGTCGTGCTGCATGGTGGGATCCGGCCGTTCAGCGGCACGTTCCTGGTGTTCATGGAGTACGCGCGTAACGCCGTGCGGCTGGCTGCGCTCATGGGGCTGAACAATATCCTCGTCTACACCCATGACTCGGTTGCCGTCGGCGAAGACGGGCCGACCCACCAGCCCATTGAGCAACTGGGTAATTTGCGTACGACGCCGAACCTGCATACCTGGAGGCCGTGCGATACGGTGGAAACCGCAGTGGCGTGGAAGAGTGCCATTGCTTCCAGGCGAACCCCTTCAGCTCTGGTCTTAACACGACAGAAAACAGATCCGCAGCCACATACCGCTGCAACACTCGACGGCATCTCGCGCGGCGGTTACGTGCTGCGTGATGCGTCGGGAGGAAAACCAGCACTGTTACTGATTGCCACCGGCTCCGAAGTTGCACTGGCTTTACAAGCTGCCAACACACTCACGGCGGACGGCATTCCCACTCGGGTAATCTCGATGCCTTGTGCGGAAGTGTTTCTGGCGCAGGAGCAGGGCTGGCGGGATTCGGTTCTTCCTCCTGCGTTGCGAGCACGGATTGCGATCGAAGCCGCCCATCCCGGATATTGGTACCGCTTTGTCGGGCTGGACGGGGATGTGGTCGGTATCGAGCGCTTCGGGCTTTCGGCGCCGGGTAATGAAGCGCTCGCAGTCTGTGGTATGACGGTAGAGCGGGTAGTCGAAACTGCGCGTCGTGTCGTCGCGCGGACGGGCTGATCTGCGACCCGAGAATTGATTGTCCAGCGGGTGGAAACCGGGATGAGCCCGATGACCATCCGCGTAGTTGGAACAAGGCAGGAGAAGGAGAAGATGCCAAAACTGATGCAGAACCAAGTGCTCGCTGGAAAGGTCCTTCTCATCCGTGAAGATCTGAATGTGCCGGTCAAGAACGGCAAGATCACGAGCGACGCCCGAATCGTCGCGGCGCTGCCCACACTCAAACAGGCGATGGCAGCCGGTGCTCGCACTGTGGTGATGTCGCATCTGGGGCGGCCGAAAGAAGGCGTGTTCGAAGCAGAATTTTCCCTGGCTCCGGTAGCAAGCAAGCTCGCCGGGCTCTTGGGTCGCAAAGTGCCCCTGTTGGCAGATCTTGATGACATCAAGAGCGTTGGTAACGGCGAAATCGCTCTGCTCGAGAACGTGCGCTTTCTTGTTGGCGAAGACAAGAACGCCGATGCGCTGGCGAAGCGGATGGCAAATACCTGTGATATCTACGTGATGGATGCATTTGCGACCGCTCATCGTGCCCAGTGTTCGACCTACGGGGTCGCCAAGTTTGCGAGGATTGCCTGTGCCGGACCGCTGCTTGCAGCCGAGCTGGACGCTCTCGGCAAGGCATTGAAAGCACCTGCGAAGCCGATGGTCGCTCTGGTTGGGGGATCAAAAGTCTCGACCAAGCTCGAAGTCCTCGAATCCCTCGCAACAATCGCCGACAGCATCATTGTGGGCGGTGGCATCGCCAATACCTTCATCGCCGCGGCGGGCTATCCGGTCGGACAGTCCCTTTATGAGCCAGACCTGATCGAAACCGCAAAAAAAATCGCAGCGAAGGTCAACGTACCGTTGCCCGAAGATGTGATCGTTGCTAAAGAAGTCAGCCCAACGGCGATCGCAGAGGTGAAATCACTTCGGGATATCGCCGCGGACGACCGGATCCTCGATATCGGGCCGCGCACAGCGCGCGCCTGGGCGGATTCGCTGGGTACAGCCAGGACCATCCTTTGGAATGGCCCCGTGGGTGTTTTTGAAATGGACCAGTTCGGTGAAGGCACCCGTGTCCTCGCCGAAGCCATTGCTGCCAGTCCGGCGTTTTCCATTGCCGGTGGTGGCGATACCCTGGCGGCAATAGACAAATACGGTGTGACCAGCGGAATTTCCTACATTTCCACCGGGGGTGGCGCGTTCCTTGAGTTCGTCGAGGGCAAGACCCTGCCGGCAGTCGCGGTGCTCGAAGAGCGGGCCAAGGGCTGAAACCGGAACCCCGGACAGTGATGAACAACCATTGACCAAGTCAGGCAGAACAACATGGCATTGATCAGCATGCGACAAATGCTCGACCACGCAGCCGAAAACGGTTACGGCGTGCCGGCATTCAACGTCAACAATCTCGAACAGATGCGTTCCATCATGGAAGCGGCGAGCGAAACGGATTCTCCGGTAATCGTTCAGGCATCAGCTGGCGCGCGCAAATACGCAGGCCCAAACTTCCTGCGCCACCTCATCCTTGCCGCGGTCGAAGAGTTCCCGCACATTCCGGTGGTGATGCACCAGGATCATGGCGCTTCACCGGCGGCATGCCAGCGCTCGATTCAGCTCGGCTTTTCGTCGGTGATGATGGACGGCTCGCTGCTCGAGGATCAGAAGACGCCGGCGGACTATGGCTACAACATCGAAGTCACCCGTCGCGTAGTCGACATGGCCCATGCGTGTGGGGTGTCCGTTGAAGGTGAGCTCGGTTGCCTTGGGTCCCTGGAAACGGGCCAGGCCGGTGAAGAAGACGGTGTCGGTGCGGAAGGCATACTCACCCACGACATGATGCTGACGGATCCGGAACAGGCTGCCGACTTCGTGAAAGCCACCAAGGTGGATGCACTGGCCATTGCTATCGGTACATCGCATGGCGCCTACAAGTTTTCGCGGCCACCGACAGTTGACATCCTGGCGATCGAACAGATCAAGTCGATTCACAAGCGCATTCCCAATACACACCTGGTGATGCATGGCTCGTCATCCGTCCCGCAGGACCTGCTCAAGCTCATCAATGAGTATGGTGGTGAGATCCCGGAAACGTACGGCGTGCCACTCAAGGAAATCCAGGAAGGGATCCGGCATGGTGTGCGCAAGGTCAACATCGATACCGATCTTCGTCTGGCTGCAACAGCAGCCATTCGCAAGCACCTGTTCACGAATCGCAGTGAGTTCGATCCCCGCAAGTACCTCAGCGATAGCGTCAAGGCGATGAAAAAAGTCGTGATCGAGCGTTACGAAGCGTTCGGCACAGCCGGTCAAGCGTCAAAGATCAGGCCGATCTCGCTCGAGGACATGTTTTCAGCTTACGCCAAAGGCAAGCTCGACCCGATCATCAACTAGTAGCCGACCTTGCGCGGAGACACGGATTTTTCTGCGGCGCAGCTGCGCTCAGAGCTTTGCACGTGGTCGGCCGAATCGGCCTGCCTGGTCCCGCCCGAGCTTGAGGCGTATCGGCGTTTCTATGGTTTCAGCTTCGACACGGACCATTTCATCGGTACTGTCGAGTCCGCCGGACAGAGCATCGTGGTCCAGGCCTTTCTGCCCGAAAAGCCGATAGCCACCGCGTTTGTCATCCATGGTTACTACGACCATGTCGGGCTCTTCGTCTATTTGATCGAGTATCTGCTGTCGCGCAATGTCGCAGTGATCGGTTGCGATCTTCCGGGTCATGGCCTGTCGTCAGGCGACAGAGTGACCATCGACTCCTTCGATACCTACGTGCGGGTGGTCCGTGAGGTAACAGGTGTCATGAGGGGCGCGATCCCGGCGCGGCTCCCAAATCCGTTGCATCTGTTCGGCCAATCCATGGGAGGATCCATCGCGATGGAACTCATCGAGCAGTTTGGCCAGCAGGACTACGCATCGGTGACCTTGTTTGCGCCACTGATCTATCCGTGGAACTGGAAGCTCAATCGTTGGGTATACCGGGTGGCGAAGCTGCTTGTGCAAACCCGCCCACGAAGTCGCAGCAATCCAACGAATCGACCAGAGTTTCAGAAACTGCGCGACGTGGATCCGCTGCAGGCGGCCATATTGCCGGTATCGTGGGTAACGGCAATGGTGCGTTGGGCTGGCCGCTTTGAGCGATACCCCGCCAACAAAACGTTTGCGCCGGGCGTGATCCAGGGGCATGCCGATCGGGTCGTCGACTGGCGCTACAATCTTAGTGTGCTCAAACGAAGATATTCACCGGCGTTTTGTGAAATCGACGAAGCGACCCATCACCTGGTGAACGAATCTGTACAGAACCGGGCAACGATGTGGCGGTGGCTTGATCAGCGGCTTGGGCTCAAGGAGCGCAGATGACAGATCGCGATCAGCCGAAGTCGGCGTTCGAAGTTTACGGTCAGGTTCTGGCCGCAGAACGGATCCGCTGTGATGCGGATTCGCTCGCTGTTTGGGGGCATGACCGCACGACAAGTTTCCAGGCCGACCCGGCGGCGATCCTGTTTCCGGAGACAACCTCTGAAGTCGCCGCCATCGTACGGATGGCAAATGCGTCAGGTCATGCGCTGGTTCCATCGGGTGGCCGTACGGGCCTTTCTGGTGGTGCAGTTGCTCGCACCGGAGAAGTGGTTGTTTCTCTTGATCGCATGAACCGGATCGAGAAGTTCAACCCGACTGACCGTTTGTTGACTTGTCAGGCCGGCGTGATCACGCAAGTGATACAGGAGACCGCGCAGGAGAAAGGGCTCTTCTACCCCGTTGACTTTGCGAGCGCAGGATCGAGCCACATTGGTGGCAACGTGGCCACGAATGCCGGCGGCATCCGGGTGATTCGTTATGGTTTGACCCGGCAGTGGATTGCCGGGATGACTGTCGTAACCGGTACCGGTGATGTGCTGCGTCTGAATCACGGTCTCATCAAGAATGCGACCGGATATGACCTGCGACACCTCTTCATCGGCTCGGAAGGTACGCTTGGCATCGTCACCGAAGTAGATGTGCGCCTCTGCATGCAGCCGGAGCCGCAACGTGTCCTGGTGCTTGCAGTCCCGCAGCTTTCCGGGTTGATGCAAATTCTCGCGGCGTATTCCGCGCGGATCGAACTCTCAGCGTTCGAGTTTTTTTCCGATCTCACAATGCGGCGTGTGATTGCGCGGGGTCGTGCCGTGCGCCCCTTTGCGGGAGACGCCGGCGACTCGCCGTTGTTCGCTTTGCTCGAATTTGATCAGAGTGCCGAAGAAGAGGCGCTGGATATTTTTGAAGCGCTGCTTGCGACGGGAGTGGTTACCGACGGCGTCATTAGCCGTTCAGATGCACAGGCCAGAGCGCTCTGGGCACTACGGGAGAACATCTCCGAGAGCCTTGCTCCGGAGCGTCCGTACAAGAACGACATCTCCGTCCGTATCGAAGACGTGCCGGACTTCCTCGTCTCCGTGGACCGACTGGTCAGCAGGGCCTATCCCGATTTTGAGGTCTGTTGGTATGGGCATATCGGCGATGGCAACCTGCACCTGAACATTCTCAAGCCGGGCAATATGGCGGAAGCCGAGTTCGTGGCGGTTTGTCATCACATCAGTCCGGAGCTCTTTGCCGAGGTTCACAAACGCAGCGGCAGCATCTCGGCGGAACATGGTGTGGGCCTGTTGAAGCGCGATTTCCTTGGCTTCTCGAGATCTCCCGAAGAAGTCGCTGCGATGCGCGCCATCAAAGCCGTCTTCGACCCCAATGGCGTATTGAATCCCGGCAAACTGTTCTAGCCCACTTCAAAAAGTTCTGACCGAGCCGTCCGGCTGGCCAACGATTACCGTATCTGCACCGCGTAGTCCGAAAATCCCGCAACACACGACACCGGGTAGGTTGTTGATCTGTGCCTCGAGTGCCTTCGGGTCAACGATCTTGAGCCCATGTACGTCGAGAATGAGATTGCCATTGTCAGTGGTAAATCCCTGACGCAGCTCCGGCACGCCACCCAGCCTGACGAGTTCCCGGGCGACAACAGAACGGGCCATGGGGATCACTTCAATCGGCAGCGGAAAGCGTCCGAGCACATCCACGACCTTGCCGGCGTCGACGATGCAGATGAATCGGTCTGCGGCACTGGCGACGACTTTCTCCCGGGTGAGCGCACCACCGCCGCCCTTGATCATCGCTCTCTGCGGCGTGATCTCATCGGCTCCGTCCACATAGATGGCGAGTGGTGGTGAAGCGGTCAGTTCAATTACCCGCACGCCCTGGTCCTGCAATCGTTTGGCAGTGACCTCGGAACTGGCCACCGCGGCATCGAAGCGGTTTCGCTGTTGGCTTAAGAGATCGATGAAGTGATTCGCAGTTGAACCGGTTCCGACGCCAATCACGCTGTCGGGTTTCAACCAGGGATCGATGGCCTTGAGCGCCGCCGCCGCCGCACTGCGCTTTTGTTCATCCTGGGTCATACTGTGATCGCCTCTCTTCTGCACAAGACTTCGCGAAAATCATGCTCGAGCGTTACGTCAAGAAGATCCTGTCTGCGCGGGTTTACGATGTTGCATCGGTGACACCGTTGTCGTTGTTGCCCGGTTTATCGCAGCGTCTGGGTGGAAAGGTTCTCGCCAAACGCGAGGACCTGCAGCCGGTGTTCTCATTCAAGCTGCGCGGATCATATAACAGGATGGCGGGGCTCGATGAAGAGGCGCGCGCGCGCGGCGTAGTTACGGCATCGGCAGGCAACCACGCGCAAGGTGTTGCCCTTGCGGCGCGATCGCTCGGCGTACGCGCTCACATCGTCATGGGCAAGAACACACCGTCGATCAAGATCAGTGCGGTTCGCAATCTTGGGGCGCACATCATCCTGCATGGCGATACCTACAACGATGCGGCGGAGCATGCACGCGAACTCGAGTCCCGACAGGCGCTGACCTATGTCCATCCGTTTGATGATCCGGATGTGATAGCCGGTCAAGGCACCATCGGCATGGAGCTTCTCAACCAGCACACGAGGCCGCTGGATGCGGTTTTCGTGCCGGTGGGTGGTGGCGGGTTGATCGCCGGGATCGCGGCCTACGTGAAGTACCTGCGACCGGATGTGAAGGTGATCGGCGTGGAAGCAGAAGGGTCAGCCTGTCTGCGCGCCGCGCTGGATGCGGGCAAGCGGGTGGTGCTGCCGTATGAATCCCTCGATCTCTTCGCCGATGGTGTATCGGTGGCCCAGGTGGGTGAAGAGACGTTCAAGATCGCGAAACGGCATGTCGATGATGTAATCACAGTGAACACGGACGAAATCTGTGCCGCGATCAAGGACATCTACGATGATGCGCGGTGCATCGCCGAGCCTGCAGGTGCCCTCAGTGTGGCGGGACTGAAAAAGTACCGCCAGCTCGGCCAGCGATTTGGCACGGCGATCGCGATCCTGAGTGGTGCCAACGTCAATTTTGATCGCCTGCGGCATATCTCCGAACGTGCTGAGCTTGGCGAACAACGCGAGCGGATTCTCGGCGTGACGATTCCCGAAAAGCCAGGCAGCTTTCGCCAGTTCTGCAAGGCGCTCGGCAAACGCAACGTCACTGAATTCAACTACCGTTTTGCGGGCGGCAAGGATGCGCACATCTATGTCGGTGTGCAGACGAGTGCTGCCAGTGATGGGGCTGAACTCGTGCAGTCGCTGCGTTCACAAGGTTATGCAGTTGAAGACATGACCGACAACGAAACCGCAAAACTGCATGTGCGGCACATGGTGGGTGGGCGTACCCACGATGCATGCCCGGAGTTGCTGTACCGGTTCGAGTTTCCGGAACGTCCGGGCGCATTGTCCCGGTTCCTCAACGGTCTCGAAGGTCGCTGGAACATCACGCTGTTCCACTACCGCAATCATGGTGCAGCGTGGGGGCGCGTCTTGGTCGGGTTTGAAGGTGTTGCGGCCGATCGGGACTTGCTCGGAAAAAAACTCGCTGCCATCGGCTACCGCTACTGGGAAGAAACGTCGAATCCGGCCTACCATATGTTCCTTAAATAGCCACGCGCCGCAGGTGCTTCACACCTCCGGGACGTTGCCCAAAGTCGGTGCGATGTGCTGCATGAACTCCTCTTCGAACACCAGCTTTGCAGGATCGGTAATCCTGTCCACATAGAGCCGCCCGTCCAGATGATCGAATTCGTGCTGGACGACGGTGGCCGAAAAACCGTTCAGCGTGATGACGGAGTTCGCGCCTTCTCTATTCTCGTAACGCACCTCGACGTGTTGTGGCCGCGCCACTAATCCGCGCAAACCGGGTACTGAAAGACAACCTTCCCAGTAGCCGGCACTTGAATCGTCGAGAACACGAAGCACAGGGTTTACGAACACCGTGAGCGGAATGGCGCGAAGCTCGCCGTAGCGGCTTGGGCCACCAGGCAGTTCGATGATGGCCAGTCGCATGGGTACATCGATCTGCGGCGCCGCGAGACCAATACCGCCGTAGTCGTGCAGGGTGTCGACCATGTCTTCGAGCAGCCGCGAGAACTCTGCGGTACCGAGGAAGTCATTGGGAACCGGCGAGGCGATCCGCCGCAGATTCGGGTGACCCATCCGAATGATCTTGCGTACGGCCACTCGGGGTCTCCTTTCGGTACCTGCTTCAATCCCGCACGGGGCTGAAGGTGTGCAGACCCGTTTCGGTGATGACCGCGTGCAGCGGGACATCGTTCGCGGAGCGGGGCAACGGCGCTTCGCTGCGCTGTACCTCGTGGGCAAGCCCGATCAGTTTTGGTCTGAGCGCGCGGTGCAGCGGTCCGAGGGTGCGATCGTAGTAGCCACCGCCCATACCCAATCGGGTGCCGTGAGCATCGAACGCAACCAGCGGCGCGAGCAGCAGATCCAGGGAAAGCAGCGGCAGATAGGTCGCTTCGTCGGGGGGTACCGGAATGTCAAACCGGCCAGGCACGAGGTTCATGCCCGGGTCGAACGAGAAGAACTCGAGAGTCTCGCCAATATCACGAATAACTGGCAGACCAACCACCTTGTTCATCGCCCAAAGCCTGCCGATGATCGGCAGGGTATCCGGCTCGCCGTCAGCGGCCATGAATACGCCAATGCGCTTGCAGCGAAGCAGAAGGTTACCGCGAATCAGGTGCTGGCTGATCGAGGTGGCGTTGGCTTGCTGCTGCGCGGTTGAAAGTGCTCGGCGCGAGTTCCGGAATTGGCGGCGAAGCGTGTTTTTGTTGGCCGCTGTGTTCATCTTTTCTTTTGCCATGGTCTGAACCAAGGTTACCCGGGACGCCGCTGCACGAGTTGCCCTGAACCGTTGTGGATCAGGGCGGAGAAGCGGGCGAATCCATAAGGCTTCCCGGGGGTGTGAACCACGCCGGACATGCACACCGGAAGACGCGTCGACAACTCCTGACGTTTATATAACGGCTCAAGGACTTTCCCGCACTGGCGAACGTCCTAGGCAACGGTAGCAGTATAGCGGAACTAGTCCGGCGGAATGTGAAGTGCCGGGCAACTGTCATCCCGAACGATCAGAAGGTGTCTTGAATCAGGCTTCGGGCTGACGGTGTTTCGCCAGTGCCACCTCCAGCCGGTTCACCACGCGCGTTATGCGGACGTCCAGGCTGCCGTTGGATTCCTGATGGGAGGATTCGCTCGTCAGGAGTTCGTTGGCGATGTTCAGTGCGGCCATCACCGCGATCCGGTCAAGGCCGACGATTTTTCCCGAACCCTTGATGGTTGCCATCGTGTTGTCGAGATACCGGGCCGAAGCGGACAGCGCCTCGACTTCCTCTTCAGGGCAACTGACCTGATAGGGCTTGCCGAGGATCTGTACGGTGACCGTTGTGAGTTCCGCCATGATGGTGTTGTCCTGTGGACTCAATCCTGCTCGAGCGCCTTCAGCCGGGAAATCATCGCTTCAACCCGGGACTTGGCCAGCTCGTTCTTCTCGATCAGTTTCGCGCGCTCGGTCGACCATGTGAGCTGCTGTGCTTTCAGCGCACGATTTTCGCGGCTGAGCAGAGCCATCAATTCGATCAGCTCGTCAACGCGCTGTTCCAGATGTTCAAAAGAGGAGGTCGACATGCTCAGGTTCCGGAAGCAGATCGGTCAGGCGATTGCATTCTTGCTCAGAACGCCGGTGCATGGGAAGCCACGGCGATTCCGTCAGCGTATCGTGCGGGCCACGCCGTTGTCGCTCAAATCGCGCCTCGGGTGCTTTTCACCGCAGCAGGATCGTGCTGCCCGGTCAGACTGACCGTGTAGGCCACCTAACAACACACGATCCGGTCACGCTCAGGGCTGTTAAGCTGCGCGCCTCTGTGTTGAGTTCCCTTTCAGGAGTTGCAAGTGTCCGAACTGGCGCTCGCCGCATCGGCGACGACCATGGATCTGAGTCCGGCTGAATTGCACGGCACGGTCTGCGGAATCCAGTGTGCCAAGGCCCGGCGTCGGCTGATCGGAGCAGACGAGGGATATCACGCCGCAGATGAAGACTCTTCGGTGGAAGAAGACTCTGATGGGTTTTT
>Ga0194122_10001455_pt1 | contig 28852 bp, 24 predicted proteins | sample TA2MahCa10mmetaG_FD_155487 | JGI IMG/M metagenome (GOLD analysis project Ga0194122, IMG submission 155487) | Freshwater microbial communities from Lake Tanganyika, Tanzania - TA2015021 Mahale Deep Cast 10m | ecosystem: Environmental > Aquatic > Freshwater > Lake | place: Tanzania: Lake... | reverse complement strand
GGCCTTTCCATCGAATGGGATCTTACACGCATACAAAAAGTATCCTCCTTGTTTCTTTTTATCGCCCAACTCCTCAGGCTCAGCTCCCCACATCATTCGAATGCTTCGGGTTGCCAAGACCTGCTGTACATCTCCGCGCCGCAATATCTTTTCGACCAAGGCCTTGTCCTTCGTTAAAACAAATCCAATAGCAAATTCCCCAACGGGTTGAATCAATTTGGCAAATCCAAGGCTGTTGGAAGTATCCACGTAAGGGTTCGCTGTGGTGTCGTCCAAGTCTTTTTCCGGCATTTTGCTGGCAAGGTCGATGGCATTTAACTCAGGGCTCATTTCAGAAGGGGCAAAAGTTTCGAAGAACTCTAAGTTGGCCGTAGACTTCAATTTTTGCGCAACGGTATTTTCGTCTTGCACTCCCGGAAGTTCGATGTACAACCGATTATTCGATAAATCTTTTTGGATGTTTGGTTGCGCTACCCCAAACTGGTTGATGCGTCGGTACATGATTTGTTCAACCCCCGTCATTGAGGAATTTAACATATCGCGAAAATACTTCTCGATCTCGGCATTGGTGGAATTGACCCCAATTCCATCTCCTTTAAGCAGCAGACTTAATCGCGTTTTGTTGGCAGACGCTACGGAACTGAAAAGATCTAAGAAATCGCCTTCTCCCTGGTCGTATCTCCGGCTAGCTTCGTTGTAGATTTTTCTAAAAAGCAATGAGTTGGGCGCTTGCGCGTGGCTCACCAATAAATCTCCCGTAGAAATTTCCATGGTAACCGACATACCTCCGACCAAATCCAATCCAAAAGCTAAGGAACGTTTTTTTACCTCGGTAAACGTGGAACCAAAAACAGGATAAACGGCTTTGCCCCCCCGCTCTTTCAATATTTCATTAATGAAAGCCGCCCTTGCGAGGTCCTCCGCTTCGGGACTGTTGAAGTCGATGCGGGTGTTGTTGGGCAGAAAACCAATGCCTTTGAGCGAATCCGGTTGCTTAAAAGCCTCTTCGCGCAATTGCCGCACCCTCAGTACAGCCTCTTTTTCAGCCTTTTTCTCCTCACGAGAACTCACCCATGTGAAGGATAATTGATAGAGGCAAACCACCGTCAACAATATGGTTAAAAACCAAAAAAATCCTTTATTTCTCATGGGGTATTTGTATTTTCTTCAATTCAAGGGTGCAAATATAAAATTTCCCAGCGTCAAAATCAACTTTTCAACTCCCCCAAAAAGAACGTGTTTAAAGTTCCTCAACGAATTCCAATGCTTTTCGCGAAAACTCTTCCCACGAATTGCTATGGTTTTCCGCAGCGATATGTTGGCTCATAGGATCTTTCCAACCTTCGTTGAAGTATTTATTCACCCATTCGACAAGGGCCAAAGCGCTCCTTTCATCGCAAATAAATCCGGATTTCTCGTGCTTTATGGTCTCTGCTAAACCTCCCACGTTTGTGGCAATCATCGGTACTTCAAAGTGTTGAGCAATGCCGGTAATCCCGCTTTGAGTTGCCGATTTGTAAGTCAGCATGCACACATCCGCCGCGGAGAAAAAACAAGGGACCTCCCCATCGGATATGTATCGCTGAAAGACATGACAGCGACTCTCCAACGCGAGGTTTTTTATTTGTTGTTCGAAAGGGCTAAAAGAACCGTAAGCCTCACCCGCAATGATGAGGTGAAAATCCTCTTTCAAGCCCGATAGCGTATCGATCAAAAGATCAAGGCCCTTGTAGTCTCGAATAATCCCGAAAAAAAGCAAGATTTTCTGATCCTCCAAATGCGCCAAACCCAAACGCCTCAGAGCTTCCGAGCGCGGTAGTTTGGTACCGAATTGGTTGTATACCGGATGGGGAATGACGGTGCATTTCGCATCGGGAAGATAGCTCAATAAATCCAACTTCACTTTTTCTGTCATGGCGATGAATCCGTCGTTGCGGCGCAAAAAATAGCGGTTAAAAAAGTTATCGAAAAACCTTCTCTCGTGGGGAATTACATTATCCAGAATGGCGATGCGCTTGGTGAAACGAGATTGGCGACCCAACACAAAACCTAAGGAGGGTCCAAAGAAAGTCATCCAATATTTCGTGATGACCAAGTTGGGCTTATGACGCTTAACAGCCCTCGCGGTTGTCACATAACTGAACGGATTTATAGCATCAAGCCAACGCTCAGCAGGTATTGGATCGGCCGCATCCGTTTCGGTCACGTATTGGGTTTTCCCGGGAAATAAGAGACTTGGATATTGGCGTTTAAACGTTATTGCTTTTACTTCATGGTCTTTCTCAAATGCGCGATACAGCAGAGCATTAAATTGCGCTATGCCGCCTCGGTATGGGTAAAAGGTGGATACAAAGACAATCTTCATTGCTACATCATAAGGTTAAAAGCGCTTCCACAACATCTTCCGCTTCGATGGATTCCATGCAAGGCATCCCTTGCATGCAGGTATTTCCATAATAACAGGTGCACGGATTTGGGGGACCAACGATTACCCCTCGGCCATACAATTCGAACTCGTGAGGGTTGAAAATAGTGTTGATTAAAACCATTTTCTTGCGCAAGGCCGTGGCAATATGCATCATCATAGTTACTTGAGTAACCACGATATCGCAGGCAGAGGTTAGGCTAATGAAGGTTTCTAAATCAAAATGACCCGGATAAAAAATTTGGTTTTTCTCCGACATACTCAAATTTTTGTCGTGTTCCAAAGCACCACCTAGAAACACGGGGAAATATCCCCTGGCGGTTAAGGAATTTGCCAAGGCTCCCCAGCGTTCCTCACTCCATAAACGGGTGTTCCAACGAGGACCGCAACCTGTATTTAACGCAACCACTGTTTTTCCATTGGCGCATTGCTTCAGTTGTTTGGCCCAATGCGCAGCTATATCCTCGTTTAAGGCAATTTGATAGGGCTCTTTTTCAAAAGATTCATGACATATTTCAAAAACTTCTTCCAAGTAATTTTTTGTATTTGCTTTGGATATTTGGTCAAAAAAACCGGTCATTAACTTGTGCTCGGCAGCCATGGTGCAAGGCGCTACAGCTTGATTATTCCACGTAAAACCGTATTTTTCGTTGGCCCTGATTTTTGCCATCAAAATACAAGCCTCGGGATCTTTATCCAAATTAACCGCAATGTCAAACTCGCTGTTTTGCAATACGAATAACGACGAAGCAGATAGCGCATATATAACATCGATGGAGGACTTCGGCAAAATTTCCGGACTTAAGGTTAGCCAACTGATATGGCAATTGCTGTATTTCTTGCGAAACCTCGCCAATAAGGGAGTGGTGCGAATAACATCTCCCAAAGCACCAAGCTTTATGATTAAAATTCGTTTCCCAATGGCTTGAAAATGTCCGCAGTTCGAACAGACACTTCCATAGGCTTTATTGGGCGCACAGGGAACCGAGCCCTTGAAGTGTTTACAATCCCTTCGAACTTCGTTGAATTCCATGAGCCAAAGGTAGCATTATTGGCCGTACTCCAAAAGGTTAAGAAAGAGTTCTTTCCCTTGCTTGATGTTCAATGTATCGAAATTGCTTATTTGTAAGTCTTTAAAGTATTTTGTCATCAAACCGATATTTTTACCGTAAACCTCAAATTGATGTTCATAGGTTACCAGGGTCAATTTTTTAATGGTTACCGCATGTGCGGAACTGTCAGCGTTTACAAACCCCGTGGAGAAAGGGGTATGAATTTTCTCATAGAAAGCTTGCTTTGAAGCCAAAACGTTAAATTGATTTGGATCCCACGTGGTGGCGGTCTTGACGGGAAATCGCAACGCAACCCTCCGAATATTTTCTTCCACGATTTCGGCTCGATTGTCATCAAGAACCGTGGTCCAAACATCAGTAAGTATCCAAGGGTTAAAAATGCCATTCCGTTTATACCGGTTGAACTTGTATACCAAGCGTCCTTCGTTGTCGTAAAGGGTATCCCCTATTTCTGTTTTTAAGTAGTAAACCGAGGTATCATGTGCGACAGGGGCATTTTCATCGTGGGTGATTTCTACCGATTGATAAATCCAATAGGCTCCTTGCTGGATGGGAAAATAACCGTAGTGAAACGAGCCTAAACCGCCGTTCGCTTGCTTTTTTTTACAGCCAAACGCGCACCCAACCAATAAAAGGAATAGAATGACCTTTCGCACCATGGACTAAAGATAATTATTCTTCCGGAGTGACACCGTTTATTTCGCATTGCCGGAAGTACTTTTTCAGTTCCTCGCCTTTGAGAGACTTTCCATCGAGCCAGTAACTGCGGTACAATTCCGCACCGTTTTCATCGAATGCAATGCAATAACCGTAAGCTTTGCCTTTTCTGAATTTCAGGCGGGATGCAACCTGACCTTCCGGGTGATACGATTCCCAACCCCCTGTCTTTAGTCCGTTTTCGTAGCGTCCGTGTTCCTTCAATGTACCTGAGGAGAAATACGCGGTATGCGGTCCGTGCAGTAAACTGTCCTTGTAGGTATCCAATTGCGCAATTTTAAGCTCTCCCCGCTCCCATTGATTCTGCAAATAGTAAATTCTTTTTTCACCGTTTAACCGGTTATTTTTATAGTACTCCGCACTCACCAAAAATCCCTGTTCGTTGTACGTTTTCCACAAACTGTCCTTTTGCATGTTGATGTACTGTCCTTCGCTCAAAAGTTGCTCATTTTCAAAGTAAAACCAAACATAGGCGCGTTCCCGGGTCTCGTTACGAACGATGGATTTTACCTTACCGTTCGGATAGAAATAGCGGAATTCACCAATTGGCAAATCGTCTTTAAAAGTACCTGTGTACAGCGGCGTAATCCCATCGCTGGAGTATTTCGTCCATGCTCCCTGTTTCTTTCCGGCAGCATCGGTTTTGTTTTGTCCGAAAACACCCGCCGAAATAACTAGCCAAAACACGCCTGAGAGGACAAATTTCATAACGCGGATAAAAAAGTGTTCAAAGATTTGCAACGAAAATCTGCACGAACGGTTACCCTTTCCTCGCTTTCAATTAAAACCGTTCGCATCCCTAAGGCTTGACCGAATTGCAGGTCGGTATCCGTATCCCCCACCATAATGCTTTTAGCGAAATCAATTTCAGGAAAATCGCGCTGAGCCTCCAACGCCATCGATGCATGGGGTTTTCTTCTGGACAACCTATCTCCCTTTCGTTCAATGGCTGTATAGACCGCGTTTACTCTTCCACCTTGCCTTTCAATCTCCGCCCTCATCAAGTCGTGAATTCGCTCGACATCTTCCCTTGAAATTTTACCCAAGGCCACACATTGTTGATTCGTTACGACGATTATTCGGCCAATTTTTCCCTCAATGTAGGCTAAACCGTCTATAACGCCGGGCAAAAAATGAAATTCCTCCCATCGCAACACGTAACCACCAAAAATTCGTTCGTTAATGACCCCGTCACGGTCCAGGAATAAGGTCCATTCTTGGTTGACTCCCCAATTACTCAATCCCATCCGCTTTTTTCCTCGATGAGGTAATTATTTCGAGAAGAAGAATTTCTACCAACCAATTCCGCGATAAATCCTGTTAAGAAAAATTGCAACCCCATCAACATGGATATCATAGCAACATAAAACTCAGTCCTGTCAGCCAACTTTACGCCCCGTGTGTGAATGAACAACTTATCGACACCCAAATAGAACGCAAAGCCAAAACCTACCAAAAACATCAAGGTTCCCAGGGCGCCAAAAAAATGCATGGGCTTTTTACCAAACCTCCCCATGAAAGCCACCGTCATCAGGTCCAAAGGACCGTGCAAGAAACGATTCAGTCCAAACTTTGAATACCCGTATTTCCGCGATTGGTGTTGGACTGTTTTCTCACCTATTTTCTTGAATCCTGCGTATTTTGCCAAGGCAGGCATATAGCGGTGCATATCACCGTACACTTCAATGCTCTTCACAACCGAAAGCTTATAAGCCTTCAATCCGCAATTAAAATCGTGAAGGTGAATTCCTGTGATTCTGCGGGCAGCCCAATTGTACAATTTCGTTGGCAAGGTTTTCGTGAGAGGATCGTGCCGCTTTTTCTTCCAACCCGAAACCAAATCATAGCCCTCCTCAGCGATCATGCGATATAAATCTGGAATTTCTTCAGGGGAGTCTTGTAAGTCGGCGTCCATGGTGATTACCACTTCGCCCTGTACCTCTTGAAAGGCGGTTTGAAGCGCAGCAGATTTACCGTAATTTCTTTGGAACTTGATTCCCCGAATGTTGGCATCCAAAGTTCGAAGAGCAGTGATCACCTCCCAACTTGAATCGCTGCTCCCGTCATCAATAAAAATAAGTTCGTAGCTGAGGGCATTTTTTTGAAGCACCGAAACAATCCATTGATGCAGTTCTTTCAACGATTCTTCTTCGTTCAACAAGGGAATGACGAGCGAAACATTTGGGCGCAGAACGGTCATATATTTAGTTAATCTTTAATAAATCTCAAGCGCGAATTTCCGATGTAAAGTACGTAAATCCCCTTATCAAAACCATCAACCCTCAAGGTAAGAAAATCCTCTGAACATGTTCCTTCGAGAATATTCCTTCCCATTCCATCGTACAGCGCATATCCTTCATTCGTAAAAGAACCGGTAAAGGTTACCTCTGTGTAGGCTGGATTTGGAAATACCTTTATTTCCTGATGCCCTTCAACGAGCTCGCTCACGGAATAATTCGTAACGTAAAATTCATCGATGGCAGCTTCTGTAATGTTAATGTCGGGATCCTCATCCGAGATTACGATCGATATTTGCATGGCAGAGGTGATGGGTATAAGTCCACTTAAGGCGACGCTTCTATACTCCCACTGCATAGCGGCTTCTTCAGGAGGAAAGACCTGATCAATCAGCACCGTTTGGGTTCCATTGCTCGCAAAAATTTTCAACGTATCATCCACCAATTGCGGGCCGTAAAAATTGTAATAACCTCTTGCATAATTGAAATGAGGATTGGTAAAGCTCGTTAAATCCATCGGAGGAGAAACCAAAACGGTATTCCCTTGGTCCACGTCGTCGAAATCCGGATGCAAGTTGGCATCGTTGCCGGTCACGTAGCAAGAACTTCCGCAGTCCCAGGGTACATCGCCTTGAACAGTACTTCCGCTGGAGGTTGGATTCGGTACTCCACGCTCCCAGGTTCCGGTTTGGGCGGTGCTGTTGACGCTCCAACCTAAATCCAATTCAAAATCGTCGCCATATCCCGGTTGAAGAACAAGGTTAATAATCCCCGTGTTTGAGTCGATCGTTTGAATAGAACAATAGGGCAAATAACCCCACTTTCCGACAAATATTTGATACGGTTCTTGGTAAAACAGGGTGAATTGTTCCTCGCCGAGGGCATTCGTGGTTCCAGGGTGATCGATTAAGGGATGGCTCAATTTAATTTTGGCATCGAATATTGGCGTCCCATTAGAAGCATTGGTAACGTTGACTTGTAGGTTAAAAGGAGGTAAGGGAGTCATCTGTGCGTCTAAAATCACCTCTTGGCCTTGTACCAAATTTACCGTAGTACTGTAGGGAGCATAACCTACTTTTTCGAATAGCACATTCGCTTGTCCCGTATGATAAATTCCCGTAATGTAATCTCCTGAAATGTTGGTGTTATCGGGTTGCGGATTGTTGAACAACGTTACCTGTACGCCACTCAATGGCAGATTCGTTCCGGTTTCAGTCACGTTTCCTCTTAAATAACTTCCTTTGGAATAGGTTGGTCCTAAAATGAATAAGCCTTCGGTAATATCCGCAGCAACGATGGTACCGCTCGTGAAAAAAGGATAAACTCCCCAACAACCGTCAAAGCCGGTCGTTTGGCCGTTGTAGGTATCAAATTCCCCAACTTTTACCAAATTTTGAGGGTTGGTGCAATCGTGAATAACAATGCCGTCTGAGTAATAACTGGTTACAAGATAATCGCCATTAACATGGGTATTGTGGGGTATGACGCCTGCTCCGGGTGAATTTTGAATCCGTTCGACTTCATGAATGGCATTTACATCAGAGATATCGTAAACCGCAATGTAGGCCCCGGAGACTTCATCCGTTGTAAATACATATTGCCCAATCGTTGAAGGCCAAATGTTGTGCGTGAATAGGTTTGGGGTCACTTGGGTCGCTAAAAGTTGCGGATTGGCTTTAAAAGTAACATCCACAATGCTAAAGAAACCATCGTAGATATGACCAAGGAACATGGTGTCGTTGCGAACGTATCCGTCGTGGCAGTACCAAGTATCGAAGGTCCCTACTTCAACGGGTTGCATCGGATCGGCATTTAAGTTCAGCATAATAACCCCTCCATTCCCGCGATTCGAGCCAAAGATGTAGGCGAAACCTTGGCTGTCGCAAAAACAGGTATGCGCCGAAGTCCAAGTTTGACCTGCCGGTCCCGTGTAAACCGATACAGGTAAGTTGGTTGATTGCGGTAGCGGCGATAAGTCAATGATTAACAAACCGTCATTGGCTTCGGTCGTAATGTAGGCGTGGTCGCCATATACACAGGGGTCCCTCCAAATGGATTCCGAACCAGGATACCAAAACACTTCAACCGGTGATGTTGGGTTGGTGATGTCAACAATCGATGTTCCTTTGCTCGTTCCTACGATGGCATATTCGTTGCCTAATTCATCTTCATAGCCCCATACATCGTTCAAATTTGCACCGTGCAATTGTTGATAATTGATGTGCGACAACGAGTCAACGTTGAGTTGAGCGTTAAGATACCATGACGTGATAAGAACATAAGCGATCAAAAGTACTTTTTTCATGTCTAACTCTCTAGCTCCACTAAGGTATCAACTTCTGTCGAAAGGAAACCTTATTACGTGTTATTGTTTGATGATTTTTTTGGCATACACCTGCTTTTCCGTAAGCACTTTCGCCACATAGGTCCCTACGGGTAGACCTTTCAGATCCAAAGTAACGCTGGCAAAAGACTCTGCAGCCTCCATCGGAGATTCTATCCAAAGTTTTCCCATGATATCGAAAAGCTGAAGGGTGGCTTTATGGCCAACAAAACCTGAAATTTCCACGGTCGCTTCTTGTTGTGCTGGATTTGGAAAAACAGCAATCTCATGGTCGAGTTGAGCCTCTTCCAAACCTACGCCAAAACCAACGGAAAAATCGTAGCGGTGGTAATGGCCAAAATCGCCCGGAAAAAGCTCGATATAACTCCCTCCGACATAGCGTAAACGCATTTGACCGTTGGTTTCTCCTTCCACCTGAGCGGAATACCAAAACGACAAGCCGTCGTGGTCCGAATCTTCGATTATTACGCTGTAACAACCGGGGGATAAATCAAAGGTATCCTTATACTGCGTTTGATTGGTTAACTGGTCTCGTTCAAAAAGTACATTTCCGCTTCCGTCCATGAGCTTGTAGGAATTTTCAATGGCCTTGTTGTTGGTAGAGAGCCAGATGAAAAACGGTCCATTGATTACTTCCGGTGCATCAAATTTTACCTGCTTTACACTGTTCTGAAGGTATTCGTCGTTGCCAAAGGCTCCGTTCACATTACTTACATAGGCTGTAAAGGTATCCGTTGAATCCAAATCCATCCAAAAGCCTAAATCGTTGACAGGAATCTCTACTACCTGCTCCTCAAGAAAACCAAGATTCCCAGTCCAATTCAATTGAATCTCATTGCCGTAGGTAATCCAGCAACGGATAAAGCAAGAAGTAAGGGGATTTGAACCGGTATTTTTTAGCACAACTCTTGGGTTAGAGCATGTTGGATTGAACTTGCTGTAATATTCCCAATTGTTCGGATTTAGAACATCAGCAATGGCAGCGTCGTTTTGAAAGTTGGGTGCAGAATAGGAAATCAAATCGAAGGCCCCAATGTAGTTGCCCCCCGCTTGACCGGGGTCTCCAGCGGGCACTGAGTTTACGGTGTAATCCAACGAAACGGTATCGCCTGGCTGAACGAAAGGGGTTAACTCAAAATCAAAATCTTTCACTCGATCACCGGGGCACCACCCTTCTCGGGCGTAAGGCCAAGTGCCTCCCTGTCCAATGTTGGGATTGTCGCCGCATTCTGTTCCCTGCCAAATATTCCAATTGAAGCGGGGAATCCCGTTTACGGATATTCCATGATCGTTGGGAACCCACTCGCAACAGGCAAAATTTCCTACCTGCCCGTGTCCTGACATACGCGTTTTTACCTTAAACATTTCCGAGGAGTCGGACAAGACAAGAGGTTTGTTCTGAAGAACGGCATCGTTCGCCATCTGCCCGAAATTGTACGAACGCCAATCTGCCCAAATCGGTTCTCGCTTGTGCACATCCCTAGGCGGGACTCCTTTAATGAAAGCGAATTTCAAATCCAACAACTCTTGCGTGTTATGCGCCGCTAAATCCACTAAACCGTGCAAGTAATGTTGGTAATCGGTAACATCGTAAATCCAAGAGAAACCGTTGGGACCTAAATCAAAATTGATTCCATACGGAGTAATGTATCGAGCGATTTCAACGTCCTTGATGATTTCATAAGGCTGCTCATAACACACCACGGTGTCATTGATGAGTTGCTGCCCGTAAACCACCGCTAACGTGTTCTGGACCGCACCCGTCGAACTAAACTCATACACCAATGGTGCTGTCGTATATCGGAAGGAGTTCACGATTTCAAAGTGTCGGTTCACCGGAGCCATCTCAAAAATCACCGTTGGTTCCATGGACTTTTGCTCCAAAACATTCAGCGTTTGTACTGCGCCTGCCACAATCCCTTGACCAAAGGCAACAACCGGACGTTCGTTCACGGATTGTATCCCTGCAAGCGGCGTTGCACTTTTGATCATGCTTCCCGTAATGGGATCGAACCCATCGCTCAACATCAACTTGTAGTCGTTCGGAGAACGGTCGTCGGCATAATTTTCATTATCGAAATCATAGTACACCATCAACGCGTTGTAATTTGGATGGCTATTATTGATTTTCGTCTTATAGTTCGCTAAAATGGTGGCAGAATCCAACGCTGTTTTAAAGACCCGGAATTCGTCTAACTGGCCTTTCCATTTTAATCCATAATCGCGATTCGCGCCCAACATAAACCGATGGATATACCCGACCGTCCGGTTCAAATTGTTACCTGAATGCCAAGTATGACCGTTTTTGTAGATGAACATTTGTCCGGTGCTTTGCTTTTTAACAAAGGCCCAATGGTTCCAGTTGTTATCAATTTCTGCAGCATTCATCGGTTTATTGATGCGATCGTAGCCGGTTTGATTGCCCGCATCCCAATAGACGTTGTTATTGCTCCACGGCATGTGAATGTTCAAGATTCGGTTGTTGAGCGTATCGTATGCTTCCAGGAGGGTGGTATTGGTTCCGATGTTAGCATCGCCCTTGGCCCAAAATTCAATGGTCAAATTGCCGTTTATCAAGGTATCGGAAAGTTCCAACATCGAATAATTGGTTCCGTCGAATTCCATGACACCATTGCTTCCCTCAAAATACCAACTCGTTGCCGTCGGAGCGTTTTCTGCATCAAAAGAAGCTTGACTTTGAAGAGGTGCATCTTGGTTAAAGGTGCATTGAACTATAATATTTTGGAGGCCATCCCAGGTGAAAGGTTGATAAAACAAAAAGCGATTGGCTCCCATTTGTAGGCTTCCAGCCGCAATATTTCGGTTGTATACCTCGGTGAAACCACCGGATGCTAAAGCAGTTAACGAGGCGAGGCTGCTTGCCTTAAGCGCAATTTTCGGAAACGGAAGACCTTCGTTCAAACCCATGTTGCTCACAAAGAGGGTTAGGGATTGTAAGTCGCCTGGTTGAACGCCTGCAGCTAGCAGTTCTTGCGCCGTTACAACGAATTGATAGATGCCTCCATGGCTTTGGGTATGAAAGGGAAGTTGGGTTGTGGCGTTGCCAGCATTCAACACAAAATCTTGCAATGATTCGCCCGATCGATACGACTGCACGTGTTCTTGGACATGGAACCACTGCGCAGCTGCTTGTGCTGTGTTGTAGGGAATAATTACCGGTGTAGCAAAATTAGCCAAGTATTTCCCGGACTCCCTTTTAACAGAATCAAAATCCCCGGTGTGGTCGAAAACGCGGGTGTAAGTTAGGTAATCCCATTCCCCGCAATCGTATTGATCCCAAGTGGTCAAAGGACTGCATTTTAGCTTGTAATACATCAACACTTTTTCAAAGCGCAGAGTATCCAAGGAGGCGGGAAACAGAAATTGATCGTGGCGGTTAGTGATGGAGTCAAAGGTGAAGGTTTGAACCCATGTGGTATCTTGAGCGTTTAGTACGAAAATGCTCACCATAAAGAAACACGTGAAAGCAAAATGGCGCAATGTTCAATCTTTTAACAAAAGTACAATACTTCTTCAGAGAAGCGTAACCTATGACAAAATTTCCGCTAATTTGGATTGGCACAAGTATTGAACCTAGCTTTAGCAACGTGCAGAAAAAAATGATGAACCGTGTTACTGCGCAACTTCATCGATGCTTTCTGCCAATTTGACAAATAATCTTATGGAAGAACATTTATCCTCGTTTCCCTTTTTCGCCCCCATAGATACCGACTCGGAATTCATACCATTAATTACCGCCGAGGAAGAGGAATCCGTGAACCGACAGGCATTCCCCGAAGAGTTACCCATTCTACCCTTACGTAACAACGTCCTTTTTCCGGGAGTGGTGATCCCTATCACTGTTGGGCGCGACAAATCCATAAAATTGATTCAGGACTCCAACAAAGGAAATAAAATCATCGGGGTGGTTTCTCAAAAAAACCAGGAGCAAGAATCCCCCGATTTCAGCGATTTAAACAATGTTGGCACGGTGGCAGAAATTGTGCGCTTGTTGAAAATGCCCGATGGAAGTTCTACGGTAATCATTCAAGGAAAACGCCGCTTTGAAATCCTGAATCCTTTGCAAACCGAGCCTTATATGAAAGCCAGGGTCAACATCTTGAAAGAAACTCCTATTGATAAAAAAGATAAGGAATTTCAGCTAATGATTAGTACCGTAAAAGACTTGGCACTTCAAATCATACGCGACAGCCCCAACATCCCTTCCGAAGCACAATTTGCCATTGGTAACATCGATAGTCCTACTTTTCTAGTCAATTTTATTTCTTCCAACATGAATGCGGACGTTGCGAAGAAACAAGAGATGCTTGAAGAAATGGATATGAAAAAGCGGGTGGTTTTGGTGATGGAACACTTGACCCTCGAAGCACAAATGCTGGAAATGCGTAACGAAATCCACAATAAAGTCAAACGCGATTTAGACCGTCAACAGCGGGAATACTTTTTACACCAGCAAATGCGCACCATTCAGGATGAGCTCGGCGACAATCCACAAGACCAGGATGTTGCAGAATTTCGGGAGCGAGCGGAGAGCAAGAAATGGAATGAAAAAGTTCAGAAAGCCTTTTACAAAGAGCTGGATAAATTGCAGCGCATGAATCCTCAAGGAGCCGAGTACACGGTCCAAATGAATTTTCTCGATGTGTTACTTGACCTTCCGTGGAACCAATTTACCAAAGATAACCTCGACCTAAACCGCGCAAAAAAGATCCTTGAACGCGATCATTCCGGGCTGGAAAAAGTCAAGGAACGCATCCTAGAGTACCTCGCAGTGCTCAAAATTCGGGGGAATATGAAATCTCCAATTCTTTGTTTTTACGGCCCTCCGGGAGTTGGAAAAACCTCACTAGGAAAATCCATCGCCGAAGCCTTGGGAAGAAAATACGTTAGGATGTCTTTGGGAGGGCTTCATGACGAAGCCGAAATTCGCGGTCATCGTAAAACCTACATCGGAGCCATGCCGGGAAGGGTGATGCAAAATTTACGAAAAGCAGAATCTGCCAATCCGGTATTTGTGCTTGATGAAATTGACAAATTGGGAAGAAGCCATCACGGAGATCCTTCCTCTGCCCTTTTGGAGGTCCTCGATCCGGAGCAAAATTTCGGTTTTTACGATAACTACGTAGAAAATGAATTCGACCTCTCGAAGGTGCTTTTCATTGCGACCGCCAACAGCTTAGGCGATATTCAGGGCCCCTTGCGCGACCGAATGGAGATCATCGAGGTAAACGGATATACCGTAGAAGAAAAAATCGAGATCGGAAAAAAGCATCTTATTCCCAAACAGCTCAAAGAACATGGTATTTCAAAGCAACAATTTTCAATCGACAAGGCTGCTTTGGAACAGGTGATTGTTTCCTACACCAGCGAGTCGGGAGTGCGAGGTCTTGAAAAACAAATTGCCAAATTGGTTCGTTCGCGAGCAAAGCAGATTGCGAATGACGAAAAATACACGACCAACGTAAGCACAAATGATATTTTTTCATACCTGGGTGCCGGAAGAAACCCGTCAAAAAGCCTGAACAACGAGGTTGCTGGCGTGGTTACGGGACTTGCATGGACCTCCGTGGGCGGCGATGTCTTGTTTATTGAGTCTTCCATCTCGGAAGGAAGCGGAAAATTAACCCTAACGGGAAATCTTGGGGAGGTCATGAAAGAAAGCGCAACCATCGCGTTAGCCTTCCTCAAGTCTCACAGCAAATGGCTTGAGCTTTCGCCGGGCGTTTTTAATGCTTACGATGTTCACCTGCACGTTCCGGAAGGAGCAACCCCTAAAGATGGACCGAGTGCAGGAATCACCATGCTGACCTCACTTGCATCGCTATTTACCCAACGAAAGGTTAAAAAACACCTGGCGATGACCGGAGAAATTACCTTACGCGGCGATGTTTTGCCCGTTGGAGGCATTAAAGAAAAACTCCTGGCCGCAAAACGTTCAGGCATTAAAGAAATCATTATGAGCCATAAGAACAAGCAGGACGTTGACGAAATTGAGGCACGCTACCTCAAAGACCTAAAAATCCACTATGTAGATACCATGAAGAATGTGCTGGACCTTGCCCTGCTGGAAGAAAAGGTCAAGGAGCCTGTGAAAATTTCACGGAAGAATTAATCCCACTCTTCGGAATCGTTTTCTTTAAGGAGTTTGTACCAGTTTTCATCGGGATCTAAGCGGTCTTTAAGAATTTCAGTGTATTCTTCCGAACTCATCGTGTAGCGTTCCACCTCGTTGCCGGTGTACGTTTCAATCGCATCCAACAGAGCCATTTCGCCGGTACTGCAAAAACTCAAGGCTTGTCCTCGCCGATTTCCCCGTCCGGTTCTTCCGCAGCGATGCACGTAGTTTTCGGGATTATCGGGCAAATCGTAGTTAATCACGTATTCCACCTCGGGGATATCAATGCCTCTGCAGGCAAGGTCGGTGGTCACGAGGATTTTATTTTCTCCTTGACGGAAACGTTGAAGAGTCACGAAACGTTCCTCTTGGGCCTTACCCCCGTGCAAAATTTCCACCTTCAAGCCCACCCGTTCCATGGCTTTTTGAACCCTTTCCGCACGGACTTTGGTACGCACGAAAATCATGAAGCGTTCGTTAGGATATTCCGTCAATATGTTCTCAAGAAAAAAGCGCTTATCGTCCATTTCCACCCTCAAAACCTGGTGGTCCACGTTCTTAGAAACCGGATTCCCTCGGGTGATTTGAATCCGAATGGCATCGCGCACAACATCGTAGGCTAATGATTTGATTTTCTTGTTAATAGTGGCAGTAAAGAAAAGTGTTTGTTTATGTTTTGGGAGCTTGCGTTTCGCATCAACTATATCCCTTGCAAAGCCAAGATCCAGCATTACATCGGCCTCGTCGAGCACCCACGTACTGACGGTTGAAATATCCAAGAATCCTTGGGCAATTAAGTCGAACATGCGACCTGGGGTTGTAATCAGCACCTGGGTCCGTTCTTGCAGTTTTTTAATTTGCTGGTCCTGTTCTACGCCGCCAATGAGGGAAAGAATGCCAATGGATAAGTGCTGGCTGAGGCCTAAAAACACCTGTTCAATTTGACGCGCTAATTCGCGGGTGGGCACCATCACCAACACCTGCACCCCTTTTCGATGCACATTGGCCTGAACTTGATGTATCAGCGGAATGGCAAAAGCCGCCGTTTTACCCGTACCCGTAGGCGCTACCGCCATGACGTCTTCACCGTTTAAAATGTGAGGTATAACTTTGAACTGGATGTCGGTAGGACGCTTGTACCCTAAGTCATCAATTGCCCGCAGAATGGCCGGATGCACTGGATAATCCTTGAACTTCATGGCTCAAAGTTACGGATTCTGAAGCTACTTGGTTAAACAGCTTTTCTACTGCCGCAAAGCGGTAGGTGAAAATGCTCTCGAGTTTCTTCTTGACAATCAACCGATGCATTAACCTTCCAAAAATACCGAGAGGGAGTTCATAACTAACAATGTCGGTCATTTCCACCATATCGCCAAGTTCTTTAAAGTGGTGCTCATGGTGCCACATCTTGTAAGGGCCAACACGCTGCTCGTCCACGAAAAAAGCGTTTTCGCGAACGGTTTTAATTTCGGTAACCCAGCGCATGGGAATGCCAAGTAAGGGTTTAACCGTATACTCAATCATCAGCCCTTCGTACATCTTATCGGGAATTTCAGTGATAACCGCAAAACCCATAGAGGATGGAGTGATTAAGGAAAGGTTGTGAGGAGAGGAGAAAAAATCCCAACAACTTGCAATATCGGCGCGAACCAGTTGCGTTCGTTTTAATTGATACATGCTCCACTAACAAAGAAAGTACGAAAAGGTTTAATTTATCCGATGCACGAAAGGAGTTTAGGCAGCAACCAAAAAGGCACCGAAAAAGCACCGAACAGGCAGCCCACGGCTAAGTGAGTGTGCTGCGTTGGAATTTCCCGAAGTGCCCAAGGAAAAGCATAAAACTGCACCATGGCTACTCCAACGGAAAGTACGGCCAACAGTGTGAAAATCAACCAAAGCGAACCGCTAATATGAATTCCGAAAACCGCTGAACACACCAAAAATAAACCGATGGGAAAATTGATGTTTTCTATGAAAGGCCTTTGCAGTTTAATTAAGAATAAACCAATAAATGCGGCCACAACAAAGACAGGAACATTTAAAGGAAATCCGTTAAAATATTCGTTGGATGAAGACAAACCTATCCCAAAATAGACGGTGGAACCCAACGCAAAACCTCCCAGGATTGGCCATATAAAATGGGATCGTTTTCCAATCGTAGGGATTGAATCGTTGGGAGCAACCTCCTTCGTGTACCTTCGAAAGAAAAAAGCGGAGAGTAAAAGAATTAAAGCTCCTATCAAAAAAGTCATGCTCCCCCCGACAGCATCTAAAAAAAAGATAAGGAGAGGGATGCTCGCGAATAGCAGATTGGTGACCAACGATAAGACGCCCAGAGTGGCTTGCAGGTCCTCGGGGCTGGATGCTTTGAGAATAATTCCCGTAGCCGGGCCGTAAAAGCTGTTCATGCCAACCAGCCAGAGCACCATAAAAACAGGGATGCAGGATTTGAGATAAGGAGGAGATATTTCGAGAAACACGTACGACGAAGCCAGGAAAATGAATGCAGTAAATGCTATGCCCACCGTGAAGATCAGGTAAGTAAATCCGATGCGTTGGTGAAGACGGTCTGCCAGAATCCCTGCAAGAACCGGCATAATCGCAAGACAAATATTTTTGGAATAATCCAGGGTGCTGAGTGCCTCGAGCATATGGAACTGCTCGAGAATTTTTGGTTGGTAAAAATGGTAGGCTTGCCAGCAAATAACAATAGAGCTATTTAATAAGGTAATTGCGAAAATACGAGACCATTTAGCTTGCACCATCCTATTATTACTGCAAAAAGTTATTTAAATTTAAGCAACTTATTCTACGTAACCCACACAAAGAAAAAAGTTTCATGGATATTGCTTTGTTCATCTTGTCGGGCCTTGGCATAATCTTAGGGTACATAGGGGCCTTTGTTCCAGGGCTCAGCGGCCCTCCCATTGCTTGGTTGGGGGTACTCTCTTTATACCTTGTTCCGGGCACCGATATCCCTACATGGATGCTCGTTGCAACGGCCGTTTTAGCTCTTTTAAGCCTTATTTTGGAATGGACCATTCCCGCCTATGGAACCAAAGTTTTCAAGGGTTCAACATACGGCGTTCGAGGCTCTTACGTCGGTATGTTCGTTGGCATGGTACTCCCCATTCCTTTTTCGATGCTTCTTGGTCCTTTCCTAGGAGCGCTTATTGGTGAATTGATGCACGATCCCGAGGATCGTCAACGAGCCATTCAGGCTGCCTTTGGAACGTTCCTTGGATTTTTGTTCGCCATCTTGTTGAATTTCCTCATGGTTAGCTTGATGGCCTTAGTTTGGGGATATTATGCGTTTATTTGGTTGACTTTATAAATGGGGGCCTACAATCCACTACATGTAGCCCCCTTTATCCTTCTGGTAACCCTCCTCGGTGAATTAACTTCTTTTCAATTCGGTGTGTGGCGAGGTCCATTCCCATCTGCACAACAAAAATGAACAACGTTTTCGGAAGAAAAAAATGATTTTACGAGTATTAATAAAATTTTCAGGGAAACTTAGTTTCTAAGTAAAGATTTAAAAGAAATTAAAAGCCATGGGGTCTTCCTTCAATATTAGGTATTTGGGCTGTTTGCGCTAAATAAATTTCTTCGAATTGACAACACTCCGTATTTGGTATTTCTATTCCAACCAGTCTAAAGTCTTCCGCTAATAAATACTTTGTCCCTTGATACTTTAACTTATTAGATACTTGCGAAAAACGTGTAATCAATGCAACAATATCATTGGCACAATCCTCAGTAGTTTGATCGATACCAAATTGAACTCGTCCGGGCAAAACGTCAGGCGCAACTGCTCTAATACAAAAAACTCCAACTACATGAGGACCATTCATTGCTACTAGAAATCTCATTTGATTTCGAAATGCAGCATCCCTCAATAATCTACCCGTCTTCCATGCTCTATAGGAACAAGCTCGTACGTTTCCACCAGCTGATAGACAATCATGAACTCTTACAACAACTATCATAAATTTATTTTCAGCTAATTTAGCTTATTTTTTCAAGCACAGAGCAATGTTTATTGTATTAATTACCAGGTGATAGACTGCTACTAAAGTTGTTGTCTACGATAAGTCCATAACGAACCATCCCATTTTCTTTGGTAGCAGTAGCACAGAATTCTGTAAAGTTGCATCTGGTTAAAGCTACATCGTCTAAATACAAAACATTTTTAAGGTATTCCTTATACGCTGCAACTAATTTTGCGGCTTCAGCCTTTTCTTCGTTGGCTGTGTTTACCATGCCTCCTTTTTTAGTTCCGTAGCAATCTGGATATCCTGCCCCTGCCTGACTTGTTGCTCTTGCAGCAAAATTTAATGTTGTATCCAAGGTCATACCCGGAAACTGCTGGTACATTTCTTTAATGAGAAGCTTCTCAAATTTTTCCACTTTAAAGTTATTGGCATTTTGCGCTTTCGCTCCTATTGTTGAAGTTAGGATGACAGTTAAGGTTAAAAATAGCTTTTTCATAATTTATTTTTTGATGGATTATACAACTGAAAAAAAAAAGATATTCGGCGAAAAAAAAACGATTCTTTTCAAAATTTGACCAAAAAACGCTTTATACATAAATGAACACGTTTGCAGAACACAGAGGCGATTTTCATCGCTTCTTAGGTTGCATATGATCTAATAAAAACGCTTCGGTTTTTATTGGTTACGAATTTTGTATGAATGGACGACTCTGTTAATATTAACAATCATCTTCTTCAAAATGCCTAAATCTTCTAAGCATACTCGATCCTTTTTGAAGGTCATTTCTACTGGCCTCAGTAATTGAATTTGGTAAAGTAGAATATGTTTTTTTAAAATCTTTTACACATTTGAAATCTGTATATGAAAAAACCTCAGTTTTCTCTAGAAATTGACCTTCATCATTGTTTTTGATAATTATTCGATGAAATTCTTTACTTTCTCTAGATAAAAACGATAAAAATGGTTTTCCGAAATGAATAAAAAAACCATTGATCCTATTACTATTTTTTTTACTTAATATTTCTTTAATTTCAAAAACAACATATTCTTTATCCATTTCAAAATTTACTCCATCTATATTATTGCCCGGATACCAATAAAATTTCAGTTCGTTATTTTCCATTTTTTTTTAGAGATTAGGAGAGACAAAATTTCTGTTCAAATTTCAAAATAGCTTTTGATTTTTCATCCAAAAGCCCATTTAAATTTAGAATACATAGTATGTAATCATATTCAGTATTTTTACCAAAACGGTATGCTATAAATTCGTTTAATATTTCAGTTTTGATAGAATTTAAATCTGCTTTATCTAATTCTAATTTTCTAAGAGAATTTGATGCATAATCAACAATTTCATCTATAATATTTGATTTTATAACATCATAGGCCGTTTCATCTGTTAAAATAGCCGAGCACCCCATGTGTTTGCGAATTAATTTAAGTTTATTCAAAATATCACTCTTGGAATGAGGTATCAATGCTAAATACATATAATAAGGTGATGCCGTATTTATTGGTGTTAAATAATCTTCTAGAATTAATTCATTCAAAGGATTTCCGTCTGAACACCAATAGGCAATAATCTGTGCGTAAGATTCATGAGTAATTTTATCTTTTGCATCATATCCACATTTCCAGTTAGCGCCAGAATCATCAAGGGGCCAATGAGAAAACCAATGTCCTAATTCGTGATATAGCACTACTTCTTTCAGTGAATTCTCTATAACAGACAATCCTAATGCTTGTTTGCCTTCAATCATTTCAGCATAAACTAAGATTCTATCCTTAAATAATACAATAACACCTTCATTAACTATTTTTAAATCACAATTTTCCTCGCACTTTATTTTTGAATAATTTGGAATATATACTCCCAAATAATCAGGAGTTCCCTCCTCATATTTATTTCCTTTCAAGAATGGCCACACTTCACAAGCATTCTCAAAAGTATCATAATATACCTCTGGAAAGCGATCAACAGTATAACCATTTTCCGTAAAAAGATCCTTCAGCCAAAGCATTTTATTTATTTCTTGCGCTGAGAATCGATAAGCTGTCAAACCACTCATATTATTAATTTTGATTGTTCATTTTTTATCAAATATACACTATTTCTTTGGGTACTTTTAAAAACCCAACTAATCATTCACAATGGCCACCAAATAGAACTTATTTTCAAACTCAAACTCTTGGCAAAAAAACGTTGCGTTTTTATTGATTAAATGCTGAAGACCGTTATCCCTCATCATTTCGATTAAACCAGTAGCAAGACTATTATGGTCATAGTTGACGGTTGATTCCGACAAAGTCCAAATTTGATGATATCTCACCGGGGTGTTGTTTTCGTAATTTTCATTAGAGTAAATATGCGACAAAAAACAATTGTTGGCTGCTTCATTGAGCGAACTATCTTGTTTAATGATCATGTTAAATTCGTCTTCAAGCATGTTCATGCATGCATACGCAAAAGGCAAGGTTGGATGTTTTCGTAAATACTCCGTAGTTGGAATCAATCTAATTCTTCGATTAATTTTTTCCGATTCCTCTTTTGTGAAAATTTTCGGTGTGTAAGAAATTACCACGCTGCCATCCTCCATTGTTTTTTCTTCTGTTATTTGAGCGTTGATTGCCGAAGTAATTGTCATAATCGCAACACTAAAAAAGATTTTTTTCATTTTGTTTAAATTTAGAATTAGTAATAACATTTCATTTTTTGCTTCGAAGGGATAGGGAGAACCTTCCTCCCTACTCCATCAAATACTCATCCCTCAACTCCATTAAAATTTTTCCCATCATATTTTGACCATCTCCCTCATTTTCACTTATTTTTTTTGCACCCCAAAACTTATGCCTCTCCCCATTTCTATTACCTATATCCTCATAAATAAAAACACCCTTTGTTTTCATTAATTCCTTTTTCAACTCAGGGTGCTGATCAAATTTCATTCTAACACACTTTCTCATATTCTCAACATCCTCGGCAGACATTGGAACCACCACCATTTGATCCTTGAACTTTTTCGCTTTCATTTTTGCCCCCATTGGACTTTTTTCACTCCTAATTATTTCCTTAATACCCACAACATCATACCTCATACCTTGAAACAAAGCTTCACTTGTGAGCCAAACTTTACCATCAAACTTGATGGGATATGGCGCCATATTTCCCATCCAACCATACTCCTCTTTAACTTTTTTAAACCAAATACTCATATATTAACATTTTAGGGGTTACACCTTATTAGAGCATACAAAATGCTTTCACCACCGTGACTCATCGCTACTCTTTCATTAAATTGCTGGAGGACTTAATCGATTGATACGAATCTAGTATTTTGATTCGGAAGAAAAAAATGATTTTTGAAATTTAATCCACTTTTTTTCTTACCGCAAAAACACCCAACGGTTTTCCTCCGATAAATCCTTAACGAAACGGTAATTATCCAGGTCAAAGCCTTGCAAATCGGATAATTGTTGGATGTTATTTTCCAAGACGAAGCGCGCCATTTTTCCACGGGCATTTTTGGCGTACATCATCACTACCTTTGGTTTACCTTCATTCTCTTCCATAAAAACCGGCGTGATGACTTTGGTCTTATCCCAATGCGGCAATACCGCTTTGCTGTACTCGTCGGAGGCGAGGTTGACCAAATATTCAGCTTCCGTACTCAACTGCTTCGCCAACTTATTTCCCCAGAATTGGTAAAGATTCTCCGCCTTCTTCACGGGAAGTTTCGTCTTCATTTCCAAGCGATAAGGTGCGATTAAGTCGTCCGGATGCAGCACTCCGTAAAGCCCGGATAAAATCCGCAGTTGATCCTTCATGCGTTCTTGAGCACCTTCCGAAAGCGTATCCACCGACAATCCTCGGTACACCTCCCCGTCGAACATTTCCACCGCGCGGTAGAGAAATCGGTGATCCCACATTTTAATCATGTCCAAAGACTCCCTTGCCAAGGTAGCCGATACGCCCATTAAATCAACAAGGTGTTGAAATTTTAACTTCGCCAAAGCACGGTGTATGAACTTTGACTCCGCCATAAAGCTGGGGGTCAGTAACCTTTCCGGTTCGATGGCCGCTTGTTTCTTCAAATTTTTAGCCGGCGATATTAGCATTACGTAATTCATACATCAAACTTTCATTAACACTTGACAACAAGTTATTAACTTATTAAAACCTAATACAAAAATAACCTAACTTTAGCGACAAAAATATGGACTCCATGAAGAAACTTCTCCTTGCGCTCTCGTTTAGCTTGCCCTTCGGCCTAAGCGCCCAAAACTCTGAGTTTTATGGATTTTTCGAACCGAGCATTAGCCACTTAGTTCCCATTCCATTGAAAGACGCGCAGCCAGCGAACACCGTACTCAAACCGAATTTTAAAGGAAGGGAAGACGTACAGGTTGACCAATCGCAAACGCACAATCCCGATTGGGTATGGCAACAGCATGAGTCTACCGAGAAAACGACTGCCGCCACTATTTTGTGGCAAGGCAACGGCTTAGGACAAAACATGTCGCCCCCTGATCCAACCGTAGATGCGGACAGTGCGGTGACCATTGCCTCGACCAATTCCGGAGGAGGTGCGGTTTACCGAATTTTTAATAAGAGCACAGGAGCCACCATTTCGAGCTCGTTAACCATGCAAACCTTGGGTGGACCAAGCGGCCTTGGAGATCCCATCGTGCTGTATTACAAACCCTTGCGAAGATGGTTTTTAATGGAATTCTCCAACGGTGGAAACAAACTGCTACTGCACGTTTCCCAAACCAACAATCCTCAAGGTGCCTATTACACCTACCAGTTCAATTGTCCTGCCTTTCCGGATTACCCAAAATGGGGCTTCTGCCCTACTTCCGATGCCTTCCTGGTTTCCACGAATGAAGGAGGTCCTCCGCGCATCTACGCCATGCGTTTGAGCAACCTGCTCGCAGGAACGGCTTCCCCATTCATCGGAATTCCCGTTGGATATTCCTTGAACGGATTCGGTTTTCAATCCATCACTCCCGTCGATCTCGAAGGAGATCTTGCTGCTCCTGCCGGAATGAAGCCGCTTTTCATTCGCCACCGCGACGACGAATCACACTCCAACGGAAGTCCAGACAGCCCGACCAACGACTGGTTAGAGCTTTGGGAAATGACGATTAATTGGGCCAATACTTCTGCCACCGTCGCCAAAATTCAAGACATCGCTATTGCGGAAATTGATTCCAAATTGTGTGGACTCACGAGTTTTACCTGTGTTCCTCAACCGGGTGTAAATACCAAATTAGACCCCTTGAGGGAAACGGTCATGTTCAAAGCGCCCATGCGTGTTTTTGCAACCCACCAAACCTTGATGGCGTGTTTAGTAACGGATGTTAATGGAAATGACCGATCAGGAGTTCGATGGTGCGAACTGCGTCGTCCTAGCGGAAGTACCTCGGCGAATTGGTCCCTCTATCAAGAAGGAACGTACGCGCCAGGGACCACCAACCGTTGGATGCCAGCCATCAACATTGATAAGCACGGTAACATCATCATGGCTTATTCAACCTCTAGCACTACGGCAGGCGATTTCCCTTCGATCAAAATGACGGGAAGAAAACCGTGCGATCCGCTCGGGCAAATGACCATGACCGAAACCACCATCATCGCAGGAGCCTCCTCAAAAACAGGCAATACCCGATGGGGCGATTATCACCACATGGCGATCGATGACTTCAATGGAGAAACGTTTTACTACACCGGGGTTTACCGCGACGCGAATTCAACCCGTACCCGAGTTGCCGCCATCAAAATGAATCCGGATGTGAACGATGCGGGTGTTGTTGGAGCCTACGTAGTGAATCCAGCAACCCTTTGCGGAGCAACGACACAACTTGGTGTTATTGTGCAAAATTACGGTTCAGCTCCCGTAACTTCAGGAAGCTTCACATGGCAGGTTGGCGCAGGTGCAGCGACCACGGTCAATTTTAATTCCAACCAACTCAACGCCATCGGAAACACGGACACCGTTTTCGTAACCATCAGCGGCTTAGTAGCTGGAAACAATTCCGTGGTGCTAACAACCTCCGAAGCTAACGGCGTTTCCCCGGACGAAAACACCTGCAACGACGCATTTAACCTAAGCATCACGGTGGGAGGCAACTTGCTGAACGTAACGTATGCGGTTAACGCCCAGCCCAGTTGTACTGGCAGCAACGGGCAAATCACCTTAACCGTTAACGGCGGGTCCGCTCCTTACACCTACCAGATTAATGGTGGAGCTGCGCAGGGTAGCGGCGTATTTTCAAACCTTCCCGCAGGAACCATCAATTACACGGTTACTGACGCCAACGCATGCCAAGGTCAAGGAACATTCAACCTAAATCCACCGGTTAGCATAACAGCTACCGCGACAGCATCACAGATAACCTGCAACGGACAAAATAACGGTAGCGTTCAATTATCAGCGACAGGAGGACAGGCGGCTTACACGTATTCGCAAAACGGCGTTACCTACCAAGGTTCCAACAGCTTTACCGGATTAAGCGCCGGAACTTATACCTTTTACGCGAAAGATGCCAACGGCTGTGTGGGTACCGTCAGCGCGACCATTACCGAACCTAATGCACTTACGCTCAATGCCATTCCGACGGCCATTACCTGTTTCGGAGAGTCCAACGGAAGCATCGTTGCTAGCGGTACCGGCGGAACGAGTCCGTATTCCTACAATGTAAACGGTGGTGCATACGGAAACAGCGCAACCTTCAACAACTTGACGGCGGCTACGTACACCGTAGGAATCCAAGATGCCAACGGCTGTACGCAAACCTTTCAAACAACGGTGGTTGAGCCAACGCAAGTTACGCTCACAGGAATTTCTACAGCATCCACCGGCAATAACGGAACCATAACCGTAACAGGAAATGGAGGAAATATGCCGTATACCTATAGCATCAATGGAACCAATTACTATTCAGGAACCCTCTTCACCAACTTGGCTCCGGGAACGTACACCCTTTATATCAAAGATGTTAACGGTTGCATCGGAACGGTAGAAATAACCGTTGAAGCGACCCAAGGATTGGAAAATCCACAGGACGGTTTGACGGTGGTATTGCTCTACCCTAACCCCAATAATGGAACCTTCACCTTGGAAGTGGATGGCGTAGTGGGAGATGTGGTGGAAGGAAAACTCTTTACCACCGACGGAAAATTAGTTTCCGAATTTCGTTTGGGCGCAAGTAACGGAACCGCCAAAAACACGCTTGAAATGTCGCATAAGTTAGCAGCAGGAACCTATTATCTGGGCTTATATAATGAAGAGCGAGCGGCCATTGTTCGCTTTGTGAAGGAATAAAGTAAAGGGTTAGAACTCGACATTGGCTTCAAATACGTACCTTTGAAACCATGGTCCATGCGAATAAAATAACCATTGCCATTGATGGCTATGCCTCCAGCGGAAAAAGCACCCTGGGAAAGGACTTAGCGAAAGCGCTGGGTTATATTTTCATCGATTCCGGTGCTATGTACCGAGGCGTGGCATGGTTTGCACTGGAAAAGGGACTCTTTAATGAGCGAAGGTTGAACGCATCAGCATTGATCGCTATACTTCCTGAAGTTACCTTGCATTTCTCCACCGATGGTTCCCAAGCCTTGATCCTCAATGGCCAAGATGTCAGCGTTGAAATTCGCTCTAAGGAAGTTTCTCAAGTTGTTTCAGAAGTGGCGGCTATTGGTGAAGTCCGGAAAAAATTGGTCGAATCGCAAAGAAAAATAGGCAGTCGCGGAGGAATAGTAATGGACGGCAGGGACATTGGAACGGTGGTATTTCCCGAGGCGGAATTGAAATTATTTGTTACCGCTGACCTCGAAACGCGAAGCCAACGAAGGTTTCAAGAGATGCAAAAAAACGATGCAGCAGCTACCCTTCAAGAGGTGAAAGAGAATTTATTACAGCGCGACGACTTCGATACAAAGCGCGCCATTAGCCCTTTAATAAAAGCGGAAGACGCCATCGTCTTCGACACAAGTAGCATTAGCCGAGAAGAACAATTGAAAAAAGCGTTGCAACTGGTCAAAACCGTTTTAGGCCATGAAGGGTAGCAGCTTTCTATTCCTAGTTGTTTGGGCGGCGAGTTGTCAAAGTGAAGAAAGCCCCTCAATAAATCCTGTTCAACCTTCCCAATCGGAGATACCTCAAACGGGCGACCTCGAAAGCAGGGCAAGAAGGCATGCCGAGGCGCAATTGCAAATACCTGTCAACGAACAATACAGGATGCATCTATACCGGGCACACCTCGACCCGGATGGCAAAGAAGATGGTGTAATAACAGTAAATCGCCTCAACCACGCTTTGTATGCAGCCTCCAAGGATGCCAAGGCAGCCAAGTTGGCAGAAATTGGTTTTATGGGCAACCACAACATCATGTTTTTTTACGATGGAGGCCTTGATAAAATCTCAAACGCCATTGCCATTCCTTCGTCCCCTTATTTACCTTTGGATATCGCTTTTGCATCCATCACCAATCCGGCCTATCAGGACATCTTGGTCACCTACCGCATTCGTAACTCAGGATTCCGAACGTTCTTTACCATCATTAACCACATGCCTTCTCGCTTTTTTGAATGGCCCGAATTTGATGGGATTGGTACACCGAATGCCGAGGCCTTTGCCTTTGAATTCGTTCAAACTGCGCGTCAGTCACGTAAGAACATACAAATCTATGCGGCAAATATTTATTTATCGGATACGGTCAAGAACTATTACATAGCTCGGCCTAAAATCATAAAAAGCCCCATGATGTTGCGTGAGTTCTTCTACCTGCCCGCAAAACAAGCCTACGTAACGAAAAAATAAGATGGAAACCGAACGCGTGAGCGCCTTTTACGACAGTTACGTTCGGGAACAAGCCGCAACGGGAATCAACGACCGCATTTATGGCGTATATGAACGCCTCATCGGACTTGGATTAAATGCTCATAGTTCAGTACTTGAACTGGGTTGCGGCATAGGAATGATGACTTCCCTCCTGAAACGAACCATCAACCAAGGACAAATTCACGCCATTGACCTTAGCGAAGCCTCAATCGCATACGGGAAAGAACATATAGCCACCCCGAACCTTACCTTCAGCACGCAAGACATTACGGCTTTTGAAACTACCTTAAATTACCCCGATTACATTACCTTAATTGATGTGCTCGAGCATGTTCCATTGGAAAAGCACGCTGCCTTATTCGAACGAATTGCAGCAGTAATGGGACCAAACACACGCTTCGTAATCAACCTTCCCAATCCCGATTACATTGCCCACGACATCGCCTTAGAGGCCCATTCTTTGCAAGTCATCGACCAACCTGTTCCATTTGCACCTATGATTCAACAATTGGATGCAGCGAATTTAGAACTCATGCAGTATGAAAAATACGGCATTTGGCACCACGATGAATACCAGTGGTTTGTCTTGCGGTTGAAACGACCGTTCAAGGAAGAAACCATTGATTCGAGCTTAACGCTTTTTCAAAAATTCCTACGAAAAATCAAGCGATTTAGGATTAAGCGCATCAACAACCGGTTGTTGCAATGATTAATTCATGCTACTTCAAATACCAATCCACCCACGCATCCATTTGGGAGATGGAATTAGGCCGAAGCAGGATTTCCCGTTTGGCGTCCAATAAAAACATGGTGGGGGTTCCGAACACGTAATAGGAAGTAGCAATCGGGCTGTTCCATTTGCCGTAATCGCAGTAGGACGTGAAGGGAAACGCTTGCACAAACTGCTCAAATGCTTCTTTGGTTTCGTCCAAGGAAACAAAGACTACCTCCACCCCTTTGCCTTTCCATTTTGGATACAAGTTGGCAATTTTGGGAACCTCTTCCTTGCAGGTTTCACACCAACTGGCACCAAAAACCACCAAGGTGTAGGAGCTTTTAAGTTCCGATAGTTTCTTGA
>Ga0194122_10001453_pt1 | contig 28871 bp, 24 predicted proteins | sample TA2MahCa10mmetaG_FD_155487 | JGI IMG/M metagenome (GOLD analysis project Ga0194122, IMG submission 155487) | Freshwater microbial communities from Lake Tanganyika, Tanzania - TA2015021 Mahale Deep Cast 10m | ecosystem: Environmental > Aquatic > Freshwater > Lake | place: Tanzania: Lake... | reverse complement strand
TATTCACCGTATCGGCATTGAGTCGACGAAAATCCTCGTTCAATACCTGAATTTGAGAGATCACTTGCTGATCGGAAATATTCCAAACATCCGTTTCATTTTGGTAAATGATATGGACCACGACCGGGATAGTGTAGATAATTTCAGGAGATTCAATGCCGTGGCTCGGGGCCGAATTCCTTGACCTTTGAGTCCCTGATTCGGCCTGCTTGGCTACCATCCACCTTTCAAAATCCTCATCGCTTTCGGTCCATATTCCCCGGGCCCTCATCGCATTCATCATGTCCACCGTTGCACAACGAACCAGGCCTTCCGGGCCCTTCGTTCGCCCTTTGATCCTTGGAAGTTCCTGACCCCATAACGAAGTCGTCAAGCCCAAAACCAACATCCAAGGACCGAGGCCCTTCAAAAAGTCCTTTTCGAAACCTAAACCAAGCATCCTATTTTGAATTTAAGGCGGCAAATTAGGCTCTAATTCCCTAAAATTGCATAAAAGGCATATTAAAACCACCCATGGCTTCTGTAGGCAATTCGATAGAACAAGCGACCAATTGGCTTCGTGAGGGGTACCCCGTTGCGATTCCTACCGAGACCGTGTACGGCTTGGCCGCCAATGCTTGCCGTGAAGATGCCTTGATCCGGATTTTTGAAGCCAAGAAGCGCCCCCTCTTTGACCCGTTGATCGTGCATTTGCCAACGGTGAATTCCATCCTTCCCTATGCCAAAGACATACCTCGGTTAGCCTTCGCCTTGTGGGAACGCTACAGTCCTGGACCGCTCACCTTGGTCTTACCAAAATCCGACCTGCTTCCGGACCTCGTCAGCTCGGGCCTGCCTACCGTAGCTTTTCGAATTCCTGCTCATCCTGTGGCCTTGCAGGTATTGAATGCGATAGACTTCCCGTTGGCTGCACCATCGGCTAATTTGTTTGGAAGGGTTAGCCCCACGACCGCGGCCCATGTGCTGGATCAGTTGGGAGATCATATTCCCTATGTTTTGGATGGCGGAGCTTGTAGTGTCGGATTAGAATCGACCATCATCGACCTTAGCGGTCCAGAGCCCATCCTACGCCGTGAAGGCGGTATTCCTTCGCAAAGCATTGAAGATGAGCTCAAAATTACTTTACAACGCCCTGTACATGCGTACCGACTCCACGAAGGATTCTTGCCTTCAGCAGGCACCTTGGACAACCATTACGCCCCCAAAGTGCCCTTGATTTGTTATCATAACAACGAAGAATTAACAAACATCGCGAGCAGGCTATCTTCGATGCACCCAGACCCCAACGCTCGAACGGCAGGCAAGCCGCCGACGAGGGAGCCAACCTTGGGCATGCTTCGATTTCAAACGGATATACCCGATCATTTTCGAGACCTTTGTGAAGAAAATAAATTGGGAACTTGCAGAATTATTGAAATTCTAAGCCCAAGTGGGGACCTCAAAGAAGCGGCTCGCAATTTATTTGCCGCCATGAGATCATTGGAGATGGGATGTGATTTGATTCTTGCCGAACAAGCCCCCGAACATGGTTTGGGAATGGCGATTAACGATAGGCTTCGGCGCGCCTCCGTTAAGGGCGCACCACGTTGAACCCCACCTAGGAAACCTCCTGTTACGAAGGACGCCTATTGAAGTTCGTGGCTTCGCCAAGAAGATTAATGAGGTTCTTTGGTGTACTTGGTGAGGACAAAGACAAAGCCGCCCAAGGCCAAAACAGCAAATAAGATCCAACCAATCATAGATTCAAATTAAAGGAATTAAAGTTCGGAATTTAACTATTACGAAGTTCGTTCAAAATCCTTGCATTTCATGGGCATTGCAGAAGAAAAACGCAAGGTTTTTTGTGTAAATCGGGGATTAGATTGGATCCCAACATCCTGTTCCATTCTTGAACCGTGCATGTTTTAATCCATTCTTCGGGACCCCCATTTAGCCTGCAGGCAATGCACAACAGCGTAGATGGATGGAGCAACCTAAGGAGGGTATGCAGGAGGGACTGATTGCGATAGGGGGTCTCGATCCAAATTTGAGTTTGGTGGGTTCGACGGGATTGAGCTTCTAGGTCCCGAATTTTGGCATCCAACGCAGGGTTCTTAACGGGTAGATAGCCATGGAATTCCATGCGCTGCCCATTCAGTCCGCTGCTCATCCAGGCCAACATGATGCTGGATGGCCCACTGTACGGGACCACCTTCCAACCCCGTCGATGCACTTCCATCACCAAAGCCGAACCGGGATCTGCCAAAGCCGGACAACCGGCATCGGACATCAACCCAAGGTCATGCCCTTGCTCCATGGGAGCCAACAAAGGCATCAGTTCAGACGCGTTGCTATGTTCATTCAAAAGGTACAAGCGGTACTGATTGATATCCACCTTGGGGAGTATGCGACGAATCATCCTCCTGGCTTCCCTTTCGGATTCAACCACCAAATGATGAAGACGTAACATTCTCGCCTGCAATGCCGGACTCACCTGCTCTGCGCCGTATTCGGCATCCAACAGGGTTGGAAGCAAAACCAATTCAGGGGATCTGCGGTCCATGGTGAAGCGTTGGGGTGCTATGGATTTTTGATCGTACGGCCCAGCCGTAGTCGATACAATTGCCTACGCACCAAGCGAGTGAGCTCCCTAAGTGAAAAGCCAAACAAAACGGCCGTCCCAAAGCTGAAGGAGGAGTAAACCACGGCGACCAAAGCCATTTGGTTGTTACCCAACATTACCTGGCTTACAAAAATGGCCAGCGAAACATTCTGCAGGCCAACCTCCAGGGGAATGGTGATTCTGGAGCGTGGACCTAACTTGAACAAGAACGCCAGGAGGAGGCCGAAGAGCATGCCGCCACCGTTGAGCAGCAAAGTGGGCGGAAGCAAATCACCCACAAAGCCCAAAACCTGATCCGTGCCGGAATGTTCTGCACCCGCTACACCCGCAAAGGCCACCAACAACATCATCGGCATCAGGTAACGAAGGGGTTTATCCGCCATGTCCGCAAAGGCCGGGTAACGACTTCGAAACCATAATCCCACGGCCGCAGGCAAGAGGGTGAGCAAGGCAATGTCTTGAACAGTATGCCAGAAAGGTAAGGAAATGACCGTATGCTGACCCATGAAATACGCGAGGGACCCATCCACTAGCCAGGGAATCGTCACCACACAAATCATGCTGTTGATCGTGGTCAGCGTCATGGACAAGGCCACATTGGCCCTTAACAAATGACTAATCAGCCCTGCCGAAGCGCCCCCTGGGCAAGATGCAACCACCATCAAACCTACCGCATAAGCGGGAGGCAACTTGAAACCCATAGCCAAAACCCAGGCAAGGACAGGCAGCACCACCATTTGCGCAACCAAGCCTACAATAATTGCCTTGGGAAAGCGGATGACATTGCGAAAATGCTTCCAACTCAAGGACAAGCCCATCCCCCACATTATCAACACCAAGGTTGCCGGCAGAAAATAGTTTGAAAAGAAATTAGGATTCATTTCCGAGGACCTATTGAACTCTTTGGTAATTTTGAATTGGGCAAAGGCTGCATGCAGTTAAGAATCCTATGCGCTAAGCTTCAACGCAAAATCATTGAAGCCCTCCTCTAGGCGGATTTCCAAACGGCCCACTTGCATCATTTCCAACATGGCCAAAAAGGTAAAAATGGCGTGCATTTTGTCCGTAAAATCTTCGAATAAATCCAAAAAGGATGTGAATTCCTTGTTGTTGAGTCGATTCGCCAGATAATTCCTTTGAGCAGCAATGGAATACGGGTAAGGGGTGACCTTATGGGTGACCTTGACCCGAGCCGCGCCACGAACAACCGCTTGGTGAAAATACTTAAGCAGCTTGTACAGATCAACATGCAGCAAATCCTGTTCAATCCCCAAGCCTGCCTCAACTTGTTTCAATTCTTCGGCTTTGTTCCCGCGAGGCACCAACGATTGCCGATGATCCTCCATGAACTTCAGTTCTTCGGTAACGGCTTTGTATCGCTTGTATTCCAAGAGCCTGGCAGCCAAGTCAGCCCTGGGGTCAATTTCCACCCCAGCCTCGTCCAATTCGGGTCGAGGCAATAACATTCTCGCCTTGATTCGAATCAGGGTCGCCGCCACCAAAATAAATTCTGCAGCTAATTCAATGTTAAGCTCTGCCATTTCCTGCATATACTGCAAGAAATCGCTAGTGATTTTTCCAATGGGGATGTCTTGAATATCCAATTCATCCCTTTCGATAAAGAAAAGCAACAAATCGAAAGGCCCTTCGAAGCGTTGCAATTTGATTTGATAGGTCTCCTGCATAGTTATGGAATCGAAAGATAAGGCCGGACCTAAGCAGAAGGGCCCGCAGTGGCCACCACCAGCCTATCAGGTTGTAGGAACTGGGCAGCGAGCTCTATAAGCTTTGCGGGACTGATTTCGTTCAAGGTCCTCAAATATTCATGCAAATAATCCTCGCCGAGATCGTAGGATTCCAGATCCCAGTATCGATCGATCAAGGCCAAAGACCCATCCAACCCTGCCATGAGTTGACCTTTCAAATAGGATCGTACCCTTCCCCATTCCTGTTCGCTTAGTAATTCTCGACCAAGCCTATCCATCTCAAAACGAATTTGCTCCAAGGCCAGGCCTTCTGACCCGGCCGATAGCTCCGATTGAATGGTCATCAGCGAATGATCTCGATAGGATCGAAGCCTTGCCCCAACCCCGTAGGTCAAACCCAAGTCTTCCCGCAAATTTTGCATGAGCCTGGATCCAAAATATCCACCGAGCACCGTAACCAGGATTTTGAGCCCGTGATAAAGGGGGTCCGTCTTGGGTGGCCAAACCAAAGCCGCTCTCAAGGAAACCTGCAGAGCATCTGCCTTGGGCACAAAAACCACCGACGGTGAGGGGGGTGGAATCTCCTTGAGGTCGAGGCGAGTCCATGATGTTGAATCCACCACAGGCAGCGGGAAGGTGCGCTGCAGATCCCTGATCAGGCCAGGAACGACCTTGTCGGCTTGAGGGCCGCAAACCGAAACCGACATGCCTTTGGAGGACAATAAGTGGCGGTGAGCCTCCAACAAATGCTCACGGGTAATCGCCTCGTAATCGGATGGATTGGATAAACGTGACTCCGGATGATATGGAGGGTACACCAATTGCCGCAATTGACGCCCCGCGAGAAAGCTCAGTTTTTGGGATTCGATATGCCATTGCTGAATTTTGGAACGAATAATCGATTGGAGTTCTTCCGGGCGAAAGGCCGGCTCGGAAATAGCCTCCAGAAACAGGGGCCACACTTGAGGCAGAAAACGATCCAAAACCAACAACGTTGCCGAGGTATGCTCCGCCTCCGATGAAAAACGAATTTGCCCCCCCCAGCGATCCACCTCCGAGGTCCACTCCGCGGCATTTCGCTGAAGGGTTCCTTCGCTAAGCATTCGAGTCATCAGACGAGTGGACATGAAGTTTTGCTCAAACCAAAAACCATGATTCCACTGAATATCAATTCGTAGTAATGGTTCATTTCCCTGATTAAGAACAACGATTTTGGGGTAGGAATTGGAATGGTTCCACGGTTGGGGCCAGTCCCAAGTCAATGTAGCCGTCTCCTCGGGCAGAGGCCTCCTACTGCGCTGAATAGCCGGGTTAGCCATGGTCATCTTGTTCATTCGGTAGGTAGCGTAGGATCGACGCCCTTTCGGGTTTGAGCAATTTAGCCGCCATGGCCCGAACGCGGTCAGGGGTAACCTTGCGATATGCTTCAATTTCTCGATCCAAATCTCCTGCCTGGCTGAGGTATTCGAAGTAGCAGAGGTTCATGGCGACATTCAATCCGTTGGTCCTCCCCATCACCAGGGAGGCTTCTATTTGATTAAGGCTTTTGTTTAATTCATCTTGGATAGGCCCATGATTAGCAATTTTGTACAACTCTTCCCAAACTGCATTTTCGGCATCATCAATCGAAATGCCCTGCGCACAATGCCCGCTCACGACCAACAGCCCAGGATCCATGTCACCGGTTACGTAGGCATTGAGATCCGAAAACATAGGCCTATCCATAACCAATCCCCTGAACAGCCTGGAAGATTGGCCACGTGACAATACATCGGTAATTAAATCACAGGCATGATAGTCCTCCGATGCTCTGCCCGGCATAGGAAAAGCCATGTACAAGGCCGGTGCAGGATATGCCCCCTGTTTCTCTCGACGCCTAATGCCCGTAGGTTGCGGCTCTGCGGCATAGGATGGACGAATATCCCCCGATGGCTCCAGGTCTCCAAACCAACGCGTTACCCATTCTTCGACTTGGAGCAGGTCATAAGGGCCGTTAATGCCCAAAATCATTTGATCCGGGGCATAAAAACGCCTTCGAAAGGCTTGCACCTGATCCAAGGTGGCCTGTTCAATATGCGAAATTTCCTTGCCGATGGTGGCCCAACGGTAAGGGTGAACCTGAAAGGCCAAGTCCCTTAATTCCAACCAAGCATCTCCATAGGGTTGATTGAGATACCTTTCTTTGAATTCCTCAACCACCACGTGTTTTTGGGTGTCCAGGGCCTTCTGGTCAATAAGAGGAAAGCCCATTCGATCACTTTCGAGCCATAAGGCGACTTCCAACTGAGGTGCAGGAAAGGTTAAGTAATAATTAGTTAAATCGTTAGAAGTAAATGCGTTATTCTCAGCCCCCATACTCTGAGCCACCTGATCGTAGGAGGGGACATGTTTCGATCCGGAGAACATCAAGTGCTCAAACAAATGAGCAAAGCCAGTTTGGTCAGGGCTTTCGTCCCTGGAACCCACACGCACCATCAGGTTAAGGCAACCCATTCGGGTTTGGTCATCACGCCTCAGCAGCAAGGTGAGCCCGTTGGGCAAAACCCTACGCTCAAAATTGGTCTTCACGGGTTGCCAGGTAATTGAAGGTCATGGCCCATTTTGTCCCGTTTGGTGGTGAGGTACCGAAGATTGTGGGGATTGGGTTCGACCGGAATCGGTAGATAAGCAACCACTTCCAATCCGTATCCGACCAACCCTGCCCGTTTGGTGGGGTTGTTGGTCATGAGCTCCATACGGTTCACCCCCAAATTACGCAAAATTTGTGCCCCTATCCCGTAATCACGCTCATCCATGGCAAATCCCAGGGCCAAATTGGCCTCGACGGTATCCATGCCTTGTTCTTGAAGCTGGTAGGCTTTGAGCTTGTTAATTAAGCCGATACCACGTCCTTCTTGATTCATGTAAAGAACCACCCCTTGACCTCTTTGCTGGATGATCTCCATGGATTTGTGGAGTTGAGGCCCACAATCGCAACGGCATGAACCAAAGATATCCCCGGTCATGCACGACGAATGCACCCTCACCGGAATAGCTTCCTGGGGTCCCCAAGAGCCCTTGACCAAGGCAAGATGTTCCTGGGTACCCTCTTCTTGCCCAAAGGCTATCAACTTGAAATCCCCCCACAGGGTCGGTAAATCGACCTCCACCAAACGATGGACCAGGCTTTCTGTCCGTAGCCTGTAGGCGATTAAATCCTGAATGCTCACCAAAGGAAGGCCGTGCTGGTCAGCGATACGACGGAGGTCGGGCAACCTGGCCATGCTCCCGTCAGGATTCATGATTTCGCAAATAACACCTCCAGGTTCCAACCCTGCCAACCGTGCAAAGTCCACAGCCGCTTCCGTATGGCCTGCCCTGCGCAAGACCCCTGCCTTGCGAGCCATCAAAGGGAAAATATGCCCTGGCCTACCGAAGTCTTCCGGTTTGGACCTGGTGTCCATCAAGGCCTGTATGGTTCTTGCACGGTCGGGTGCAGAAATACCTGTGGAGCAACCATCACCCAGATAATCCACGGACACGGTGAATGGGGTTTGGTGGGAAGTGGTGTTGCGAGTCACCATGGGCGTGAGGTCCAAGGCTTTGCACCGTTCTTCGGGAAGAGGAGCACAAATCAAGCCTCGACCATGGGTGGCCATGAAATTGATCATCTCCGCATTCACCTTGGACGCGGCGGCCACAAAATCTCCTTCGTTCTCGCGGTCCTCGTCATCAACTACAATGATCAAATTGCCCATGGCAACAGACTCAATCGCCCTTTCTATTGGGTCTAGCATTTGGTTTTCATAAAATTAAAAACTAACAAAACATTTGGGATTATCCAACCAGGTCAACTTATTCATGCCTTTAAATCTATAATTGAAAAGAGCCTTGAATGCCTCAAAAGTAAAAGAAAAAGGCCAATAACCCCAGTACTTTTGTGAGCCCGATGAATTAACAAGCAAACTTTAGATGCCCATACTCCTTATGAGCCAAAAATTTTCGACCACTAATGTCTTTAATTTGACGCTGATATTATTCATTGCGTCAATCCCTATTTCCAAGGCCATAACCAGCCTTGCAGAAGGAGTTATGGCCTTATGTTGGTTAATAGAACTCAAAAACGCAGGGATACGACAAGAAAGATGGAAAAATTGGAACGAAAACAGGTGGCTGTGGGGCTTTCCTGCTTACTGGCTTCTTCTCCTAACGGGTATGCTATGGACCGAAGATATTAATGAAGGATTTGTAGAATTAAACCAAAAACATTATTTTTTTTCACTTCCAATTATGTGGGGCACAAATATCCCAAATTACAAGGTAATTAGACATGCAATGTGGGCATTTGTTTTTTCTAATTTTTTGGTTGCTTTGGGTATTATTTGGATAACCATAACTCAGGATAATTTATTTTGCGGAACACCCAAAATACCATCACCGTTTGAACAAAGACCTCGCGCAAGTTTGTTTCTAGCTTTTGCCTCACTTTATTTGATTTTTGACAACAATTTTAAAAATGTAAAACCGTTGCTAAAAACTCAAAGTTACATCCTAAGAATAATAATCTTAATTTTCCTATGTTCATCATTAATAATGTTACAGGGTCGTATAGGTATTATTGGGATTTTAATAGGCCTCGTAATTGGAATATATTGCACTCCCTTTCGCCGCATTGATTCGAAATATACAGTTCAATTTTTAAAATTTGATTTTAATATAATTAGGCCAATAAAAGCCATTTTAATTGTGCTTCTATTTGTTAGCATATCGGCATTATGGAATAGAGTGGAAATTATTCGCAGACCATTTTTAGAGGCAATCACCGAATTTCAAGAAAGTAGAAGCGGTTATAAAAACAGCGAGCCCGAATTTTCATCCATTGGAATGCGGTTCATTTATTGGGAAGCCTACTGGAAAGAATTCCTAAAAAATGTACATTTTGGAATAGGAACGGGCGATATGGAGCAAGTGGTTGGACCAACTTTTCACAATCACCCTTTGCAGATACCATTCCGTAAACCACACAATCAATTCCTTGAAACAGCTGTTCAATTAGGATGGACAGGATTACTTCTAATGCTATTCGCTTGGTGGCAACTTATTAGACAAAAAACAATCGTCAGGCAACCTTTTTACCTGATGATACACGCAATTTTTGGGCTAAGTGTCTTGCTTGACTGTACTTTAAGCACCCAGGCAGGAATAAGTGCATTTATGGGGTTTGGGCTTTTTGGTAATTTTCATAATCCCTCTTAAAAACATTTAATAAAGTTGGGTCTTTTTCAAATGCGCTTCCCATAACCACCCAGTCTGCACCAGCTTCTCGCAATGAAACATATTGAGCAAAATTATTTACACCACCACCTACAATAATTGATGCATCCACTAATGACCTAACTTTTCTAACCATTTCCAATGGAACATGCTCTTTAGCCCCGCTACCTGTATCCAAAAATACCGTTTTAAGGCCCAATTGAGTGCCTGCAAGTGCCGTTACAGCACAAATATCCGACTTATTTGCAGGTATTGGTAGGGTTTGAGTAATATAATTAACAGTCGTGAAACCCCCACCATCTATTAACAAATAAGCTGTTGGAATAATTTTTAAACCACTTTCTAAAAGAGCCATTGCAGCTTGAACATGCTGACCAATAAGATATTCTGCATTTCGACCGGAAATCAAATTTAACAATAAAATTCCGTCAGCATTACTCGAAATTTGGCGCATGGAGCCCGGAAATATAATGAGAGGTAATTTAGTGACTTGTCGAATCGATGCTAATTTTTCATCAAAAAATAAACAGGATTGTAGACTACCACCAACCAATATACCCACAAAACCGGCATCAGAAACGTCATTAAGCCATTTAAAATCAGAGCCCACGTCAAAAAAATCAGGGTCAATTAAAAGCCAAAGTCCCTTAAAACCATGATTTCTTTGCGAAATATCCATAAAACCAAAATTTCCACCAAATATAAGGGATGTGCAATAAATTTGAACAAAAAAGTAGAATTTTATAGGATAAAAACTATAAATATTTCGTACATTTTGACACTTTTTTAGAATTAATGTATTTGTAAGAGAATATTTTTAAAAATAAGCATAACAACTTAAAAATATCAAGTGGTCAATAATATAAATATACTTTATTAAAAGTAAAAATGATGAAATATTACAAAGAGACCTTCCTAGCAATTGTTATCAGCTTCTTTATAATTTTTATCAAGGAATCCAAATCACAAGAGATTATTAGCCATTGGAAAGACTTTGCCTCAAGAACCATTTACGATGAAGTATCACTTATAGGAAAAAGTAAAGACAAATTATATGTTCGTTTATCAAAGGAAAACAAAGAATTAAAACTTTTGTGTCTTAATTCAAATTTTAATAAAATCAAAGAATATAATTTACCAGGATATCTTTTAAATTCAGAATTAAAAATCGGATTGCATCAAAATAAAGAAGTGCTATTTTTTGAATTATCGAATTCGAAAGAGAACTCTTTAGGGCTATTTGTGGCAGAAATTAGCAGAGATTCTATTCTAATAAACAATAGCTCCCTTATATCTGAAATAAAAACAAAATTCTCTACAAAAAAAAATCAATATTGGTTTTCTGATAACCCTGAAAATGACACAAAATTAATCAGTTTTCTGTCGATCGAAGATAAATATATGACCCTAAGAGTATTGCAAATTGGGCCACATTTAAATACCAATGTAATTATTGAAGAAAATATATATTTTTCATCCAAAGAAGGAAAATCATCGACCATAGACATAGTTGATTTTTACTCTGATATAAATAGTAATATTTTTATCCTATACAAACAAAAATTCAAAAATCACAAATATCATATTTACGGAATTTATACGATAAACACATTATCAAAAAAACATATTTCAGATCATATAATTTGGAGTCAAGATACTGAAAATTTACGACTATCACCAATAAAAAATAATCATGGCTATTTTCTCTCTGGCTTTATTTTTGACAACACAAAAAATGAATGGAGAGGCGCCGTATCATACAAAATAATTCCGGATTATGACAATTATAAGTTTAAAATCACGAGGAATGAAAACGATTTTAACAGAAATATAAAAAATAGACTAAAACTCAACTTATCAAGGTCTGGAGAAAATTTAAATCAAATATATGAACCTGATATTCATACTTTTGGATATGAGGATGGCTCAACTATTATTTTATTCAGAACCGCCCACAGCCTTACCGAAAAATGGATTCAATATAACCAGGGTATTCCAATATATCAACAAGCAACGAGCTACAAATTAAGTGATGTTATTATTTCAAAAATAGATTCATCAGGAAAAAATACATGGACGCAAGTATTACCAATTGAATATGAGAGTAGTTTTGGATTCCCTGCACAAGCTTTAATAAGCGGCAATTTAGGAGACCTAATTATTCTTACAGGCCCGATTTTAAATGATCAAAAAAAACTTAATTTTAAAATATTTTCAATAAATGGTCGAGGTTTTGTCAAAAAAATATATTCCGGTAAAGAAAATTATTTAATTCAATCCAATATTAAAAAATTTTATAATGTAGATTACAAGACATCATTAATACCGAATATCATAAAAGGCAATCAAGGATTTTTAATCTTACATAACTCTTCAAAATGATTGTTTTCTTTTTTTCAAAAAACAAATATCCATGGAACGTCATTGTTTTCTACCTCATATTTATTATTTCTCTTTTTTTGACTTTCGAATTTAGTAATCATTTTTCTAAAATTCATCCTAAAGAAAACGCGCTACCCAGTTTAATACTCATCAATTCTTTGTGGTATTTTATCTTAATTAAATCAAATGCTTTTTTAAGTATTAGCAGGGACCAAAGAAGAGGTGCGTGTCTAATATTACCACTTTGGCTTTTTAGTATACTACTCGGCGAATTTTCTATTAATAACAATTTTATTGGTATTGCTTGTATTAATATTTTTCAGATTTTGTGGTTAAATTTTATACAAAATCAAGAAAAAAAATGGCTTTTTGGGTCTGGTCTTTTTTTTGGGATTGGATTTTATTTTTGTTTCCCTCTATTATTTTTAAATCTATTAATTATACCATTTCTTCTTTTTAAAACTCAAATACACATAAAAAATATTTTTGTTTGGCTTTTAGGCATGTTGTTACCTGCATATTTAATACTATCCTTGAATTTTATTGTTTTTAATCAAGTCAAAATTCCTTTCCAATTTATTAGCAAAGACACATTTTTTGAATTTAAACGTTTATTGATTCCTCAAGAAATAGCTTTTTCAACAATTCTTGGTTCAGGTTTATGCGGTTTTCTTCTAAATTATTTAAACAACCAGGCAAAAGGTTTATTAAAAAGTAAAATTGCATTTCATTTGGGCGTTTTTTTATTTTTCTTTATTTTTCTAGGCGAATTATTTTTATTTGATTTAATTTCTGTTTTCCTCCTAATTATCACTCCGACCACTTTCCTTGGCGCCATTTTTCTAAATCACTTCGATAACGACGCAATAATTGACTTATATTTTCTTTTTTTGGTCGGTATTTTCATTTTTCAAAATATATTCGTAATATGAACGTAGGTATTGTCGTATTTCCAGGATCCAATTGCGATATGGACACGCTTTTGGCTTTTGAAGATGTCTTGGGATTTTCGACCAAAATGCTCTGGCACAAAGAAACAAGTACCGAAGGCTGCGACCTGGTGGTCCTCCCCGGTGGATTCAGTTACGGGGATTACCTGCGATCCGGCGCTATAGCTCGCTTTGCACCCATCATGGATGCGATCGTGGCCCACGCAAAGCGAGGGGGGATGGTCCTTGGAATTTGTAACGGCTTCCAAATCTTGACAGAGGCCGGTCTATTGCCAGGGGCCTTGTTACGTAACACTTCCCGAATGTTTGTTTCCCAGGACGTTTACCTGAAGCCTAGCAGTCAATTAGCCGGCATGTCCGCCTCCTTGGACTATACAAAACCGTTGAGAATTCCAATAGCCCACGGTGAGGGGCGATATCACGTGGACCATGAGGGTCTCAAAGCCCTTCAAGATCAGGACCGGATTATGTTTCGCTATTGCGACGCTCAAGGTCAAGTCGGGGGGGGCTCCAATCCTAACGGTTCCTTGGATGATATTGCAGGAATTTGCAGTGCCAACGGCAAGGTCATGGGTTTGATGCCTCATCCTGAGCGGGCAGTGCATCCTTTGTTAGGTCTTGAAGACGGCTTAGCCATGCTCCAAGGACTGGGTAACGTGCCCATTTAAAGACCTTTTTCTCGCGAATCCTCGAAGCCCCAAGCCAGCAGGCTTTCCGATACGGCTTGGGCAGGACTAAGTTGTCCTGATCGCAGGGCTGATTCCAAATCTGCGTAAGCACTTTTGGAATGCGTTGAAGTCCAATGTTCCAACAAGGCTTGATGAAGCCTACGATAAAAGTTGAATACCCTCTGATTGGCCCTTTTGTGATGGACCCAATCTGCTAACCTTGGTAAAGCTTGCAGTTCCTCGAATGCAGACCAAAAGGAATCCCAACCCACCACTTGCACGGCACTTATGGCCAAACAAGGAACCTTCCAACCCGGCAAACTATGCGGTGGAAACAAGGATAAGGCGGATTGATAATATCGCTGCGTCTCCAAAGCAGGTTCATACCCTTCCCCATCGGCTTTGTTCACCAGGACCATGTCTGCAGCTTCCACAATACCCCTTTTGATCCCCTGCAAATCATCTCCAGAGCGTCCCATCAACAACAAGAGCGTCCAATCTACCAAATCCGAAACCGCAATTTCGTTCTGACCTACACCCACGGTTTCGACCAGGACCGTATCGTACCCCGCAGCGAGGCAAAGGTCGATGGCTTCTTTGGTGGCGGAGTTCGTACCACCATGGGTAGCCCCGGAAGGAGATGGACGGATAAAGGCCTCATCGCGGGAAGACAAATCTTGCATTCTTGTTTTGTCACCAAGAATGCTGCCACCGCTCCGAGCAGAGGATGGATCAACGGCCAAAACCGCTACACGATGCCCGCGATCGATTAATTGCCGGCCTAATTGGTCGATAAAGGTGCTTTTGCCAGCACCCGGCGGCCCCGTAATGGCCATCGTCCATCGTGCAGGGAGCTGATTACCGGTGTTCTGATGAGGAATGCTTTGTAGATGTTTGTCCACCCCAATCATCAACTCGGTGGCTGCCTTGCGATCTTCTGCCTTGCGACTTTCGACCAATGTTATGGCTCTGGCAAGGGCCAAACGCTCCCCACGAATCAAAGCCTCCAACCGTTGATGAGTATCCATGCCCTAAATCGTTTTCATCGAATGCCTGTCTCTAACGAGAATAGTGCCAGTTCATCCATCCTTGCAGGATTTCGATAGCCGCCTCGGATAAGCGTGTCCCAGGACCGAACACCGATTGGACACCAGCCCGCTTGAGGGGTTCATAATCCTCCGGTGGAACAACACCACCCACGACCACCCGTATATGGTCGGCTTGAAGATGGCGCAATGCTTGCATAAGGGCCGGAATCAAGGTCAAATGTCCTGCGGCCAAGGAGGAGACACCCACCCAATGGACATCATTCTCGACGGCTTGCTTGGCGCATTCCTCCGGGGTTTGGAACAAAGGCCCCAGGTCCACATCAAAGCCCAGATCCGCAAATCCTGTGGCGATAATTTTGGCCCCACGATCATGACCATCTTGGCCCAGTTTGGCCACCAGGATTCGAGGCCTTCGACCTTGTTGGCTTTCAAAGGCCTCGACCGCCATGCGTGCCGATTCAAACGAAGGATCGTTCATGATTTGACGGGCATAAACCCCTTGCAAAGTAAAAGGCTTGGCGGTATATCTGCCAAACGCCAACTCGAGAGCCGAGGAAATTTCACCCAAGGAAGCTCTTTGCAAAGCCGCTTCCACGGCCAATTCCATAAGACCATAGCCTTCGTTGGGTACCGCCTGTCCTTGGGCCTGCAATTCGCTAGCCTTTTTCATTCGAAGGGCACATTCGGTCAAATCCTCCAGGCATTGTTGCACTCGCTTGGAATCGCGGGTTGCGCGGAGATGTTCCAACGAGGACTTTTGGTTGGCAAAGACCACTTGGTGATCCACCTTGAGCAAGGGAATCTCCAAGGATGTAGCCGATTCCGGCATGCGGTAAGCATTCACGCCCACAATAATTTCCGCAGCCGTATCGATACGGGCCTGTTTGATGGCAGCGGCTTCCTCGATGCGCCGTTTGGGTAATGAACTTTCCATGGCCCGAGTCATCCCCCCTGATTCTTCAATTTCTTGAATTCGAATCAAGGCTCCGCGGACCAATTCTTGTGTTCGTTGTTCCAACAACAAAGATCCACCCAAAGGATCCACCCATTGGCATAAACCGGAATCCCGTTGCAAGAACAATTGGGTGTCTCTAGCGATTTTGGCGGAATAATCGGTGGGGAGCGCAATGGCTTCGTCAAGCGCATTGGTGTGCAGGCTTTGGGTTCCCCCCAGGATCGCGGACAAGGCTTCGACACAGGTTCTGGTAATGTTGTTGTACGGATCCTGCCGTGTCAAGCTCCATCCTGAGGTCTGGCAATGGGTACGCAAGGCCATGGATTTGGGATCCTTGGCCCCAAATTCCCTGGTAATTCTGGACCACAACAACCTGCCCGCGCGGAGCTTGGCGATTTCGCTCACAAAATCCATTCCTGTTGCCCAAAAGAAGGATAACCTTGGGGCAAAATCATCGATGTCCAGACCCGCCTGCATTCCGTATTGGAGATATTCCATGCCATCTGCAAGGGTATAGGCCAATTCCAATTCGGCAGGAGCCCCCGCCTCGTGCATATGGTAGCCGGAAATGCTGATGGAATTAAACTTCGGCATTTTCTTGGAGCAATACCGAAAAATCTCTGCAATAATTTGCATGGAGTATGCAGGAGGATAGATGTAGGTGTTGCGAACCATGAACTCCTTGAGGATATCGTTCTGAATCGTTCCAGTGAGCTTATCCGGGGTTATGCCACTTTCTTGGGCCGCGGCTACAAAGAAGGCCAAAACCGGAACTACGGCCCCGTTCATGGTCATGCTTACCGACAATTGGTCCAAGGGCAAATCCTTGAACAAGCATTTCATATCCTCGATCGAGTCAATGGCAACGCCCGCCTTCCCTACGTCCGCTACGGCTCGTGGGTGATCCGAATCGTACCCTCGATGGGTCGGTAAATCGAAGGCAACCGAGAGACCCTTTTGGCCCGCTGCCAGATTGCGTTTGTAAAAGGCATTGGAATCGGCTGCGGTACTGAAGCCGGCATATTGCCGTACGGTCCATGGCCTTTGGGTGTACATGCTCGCATAGGGTCCTCGCAGATAGGGGGCTGTCCCGGATTCCCAGTGGGGAACGAGGGCGTTGGGAGTCGATTGGATTTTGACGGCAACCTGTTTGACCCAAGGAACCGTGGAGAAGGATGCCTCATCGGGCAGGATAGTGGATGCTGTTGGAGCAAGGCGCCGCTTCAACCAAGCAAATGCGCCACCTTGGTTTTGAATTTGAGCCAAAACCTCGGAAATGGACTCCCATGCGGCTTTCTCCAAGGCAACCACCGTTGCCGCACCTCGGACCAACCCCGTGGACTTGGCCAACATGGCTTCATCCCTTAACAAAAGTTGTAAATTCCGAGGTAAACGACGTTGATCATCGCTGGAAATCCCTTTCAAGGTGCCATGCAGGTCCTGAAGAAAAATAGTGTTTGCACCGCCCAAGGCAGAAGCAAGAACAGCCATGGACATGCCCAACAATTCACGGGAACCTTCTAACCCTTCCGCCCCCTCTGATCTTGATCTGGCCATAAGCCGAACGGTTTGGGAGGTAGGACACAGTTCCTGAAAAGCCTTGCCAACAACGGATTGCAAAGCAAGCTCTTCCATCAACTTAACCCCTGGGCAACGTTCGACTGCCAGGGGCGGAAGGGGAACACCCTTACCCCACGCCTCTAACCAGTCCATCGTCATGGTTAAAATCACCGCAATGGCTTCCCATGAGTGCAATCCGGCCTTCAACAAAGCTTCTTCCCTGAACAAAACAGGAGATGCCTTAGGAAACCTCTTGGTGAATTGAGCGGCTTTGTACACCGAGTCACGCAAGGCAACTTGGTATTCTGAAGCACTTGGGGCATTTAATAAGGAATTGCAGCCCCACAATTCACCCTGCAATTCCAATGCCGATGGATCCACACCGCTTTTTACGCACCAATGCTCCCACAAATTCAGGGAAGTATCGTAGTCCCATTCCCGAAAATCAGCCAATAAATAATTCCAACCTATTCCCACAGAAGCAGTCATAAATTCAGCAATCGTTGGCTGTTCACCCACCAAGGCCAAAGCATCCGCCCCTCCCTCCAAAGCCTCCTGAATCAAGGAGGAGAACGAACCTTGGTTGCATGGAATCAACGACCCAATTCGCCAACCTTCCTTGGAACGGTGGCTTGTCAAAGCCTCAGGGACTTCCACAGCCTCAGACCCCAAGTCAGTCGCTTTCGCTGCAGACTCCATAGTGCTTGCGTAGGCAGATACCAATCGATTTTGGTAACATCGATTGAATTTCAATTGCTGATCCTTGCACTCCTTATCCCACAACACGCCCCAAGTTTGTGCAGCATTTACCTCAAAATCATCAGCTTCCCATGAATGGAGGAGACGATGATAAAAATCTTCACTAAGCTTTGGATTCATCACTAAGTTTGGATTCATCCCTTATGAAGAAAAGCTGTAAGCGTTTGGTTTGCCGTAGGTTAATCCGCAACAACTTCCTTCACTTCAGGAACCATTCGCCTCAGAAGATTTTCAATTCCGGCCTTGAGGGTTAGCGACGCGGAGGGACACCCGTTGCATGCTCCACGCAACACAACCTTGACAAGTCCCGACTCAGGGTTGAACGATTTAAACTGAATCGCACCCCCATCCTGTTCTACGGCAGGTTGTATGTAATCCTTAAGGATTTCTTCGATTTTGGATTCAATTTGTGTATTTCGCTGGAAACTACCCCCTACAGGATCGTTGGCCAAAAATTCATTCCCCTCATTTTCAAGGCGGGTCACCACGGTACTGCTTGCATCAATGGCCAAGGAAGCACCATGAATTTCCCATAAGGCTTTGTCCACGATAGGCAAATCGGATTGCAAGTAATGGCTCATGAAATCCCGCAACACTGCGGTGAGATCAGACCATTCTGCATGAGGCTGTCGCGTCAAGGAAACGAACGAATTGGAAATCATCACCGAAACAATTTCTTCGAACTCCAGCAATCTGGATCCCAATGGACTCAAACCAAGATCGTTGGAACGGTTGATCTCCAACAAATGACCAGGCAACAAGGCCCTGTTGGTGATCAATTTGATCACGGTAGGATTCGGCGTAGATTCTGCAAAAACTTGAACGGGTTCAACCTGACTCATGACATTTTCCAATGATTCAAATACTGGGTATTGAAATTTCCGGAAAGAAAATTAGGGTCTTTAAGCATTTTTTGATGAAAGGGAATGGTCGTTTTCACACCTTCCACGACAAATTCAGAGAGTGCTCTTTCCATGGTCGCGATGGCTTCTTCCCTAGTTTGGGCCACGGTAATTAATTTGGCAATCATGGAATCGTAATAAGGTGGTATAACATAACCCGAATAAATATGGGTGTCCACACGGACTCCATGACCTCCAGGGACATGCAAAGTGGTAATTTTGCCGGGCGATGGCCTAAAATCATTGTAAGGATCTTCCGCATTAATTCGGCACTCGATGGCGTGCATGTTGGGGATATAACTTTTGCCAGAGATCGGTATGCCTGCAGCTACTTTAATTTGTTCTTTGATAAGATCATAATCGATCACTTCCTCGGTCACCGGATGCTCCACCTGGATTCGGGTGTTCATCTCCATGAAATAAAAGTTGCGGTACTTATCCACCAAAAACTCGATGGTGCCTGCGCCTTCGTATTGAACAGCCATTGCACCTCGAATTGCAGCCTCTCCCATTCGGGTTCGGAGCTCATCGGTCATGAACGGCGAAGGAGATTCTTCGATTAACTTCTGGTGCCTGCGTTGAATCGAACAATCGCGTTCGCTGAGATGGCAGGCCTTACCGAATTGGTCGCCAACGACTTGAATTTCGATATGCCTTGGCTCTTCGATGTATTTTTCCATGTACAATCCATCGTTCCCAAAGGCCGCAGCCGATTCCATGCGTGCCGATTCCATTGCAGGAACGAGTTCTTCTTCCTTCCAAATCACCCTCATACCCCTGCCCCCACCACCAGCGGTTGCCTTCACGATCACAGGGTAACCAATTTCTTTGGCAAGGGCTTTGGCTTCAGCGTCCGATCCTAACAAACCATCGGATCCAGGGACCGTGGGAACACCCGCCTTTTTCATGGTTTCTTTGGCGGTGATTTTGTCACCCATGCTCCGAATGGATTCAGGGGTGGGCCCGATAAATTTAATGTTATAATCTCTACAAACCTCAGCAAAACGAGCATTTTCGGAGAGAAAGCCATACCCCGGATGAACTGCATCCGCGTTGGTAATCTCTGCTGCTGCAAGGATCTGTTGAATATTGAGGTAGGAATCGGCTGATTTAGGAGGGCCAATGCACACAGCCTCGTCCGCAAAGCGAACATGCAGGCTGTCCCTGTCCGCTGTGGAATAAACCGCTACGGTTTGAATGCCCATCTCTTTGCAGGTGCGGATAATTCGCAATGCAATTTCACCACGGTTGGCGATGAGAATTTTCTTGAACACGGCAGGTATTTAGGATTGTGCGATCACAAACAATGGCTGATCGAATTCCACCGGTGCAGAATTCTCTGCAAGAATTTCCATAACCGTTCCTGCAAATTCAGCTTCGATTTCGTTGAACAATTTCATGGCCTCTATGATGCAGAGGGTTTGCCCTTTTTGGACCTTATCCCCCACCTTCACAAAGGCTTCCTTGTCAGGCCCAGCAGAACGATAGAAGGTACCCACCATCGGGGCTTTGACCACGGTGCCTGACGGAGTGGATGATCCCGCTGTATTCGATGATGCCAAGGCAGGTTCAGCAGCAGGGATCGTTGCTGTAGCCAAGGCTGGCGCCAATGGAGCAACGGGTGCTGTTGCGGGTGCAATGGCGTAAACCGGGGATGCAGGCATCGTTGACCCCGTTTTGATATGAATTTTGAAACCTTCTTTCTCGATTTCCACTTCTGAAACCCCCGATTTGGAGACAAAACGGATTAATTCTTGAATTTCTTTGATTTCCATGGCGTTGATTTTGAAAAAAACAGACTAAACTTAACGAATCTACTTCACCCTCTCCACATAATCGCCGGTACGGGTGTCAATTTTGATCTTATCGCCTTGATTTACAAACAAAGGCACCTGAACCGTAGGGCCATCGTCCACAATAGCGGCTTTCAAGGCTGTTCCAGATGCCGTATCGCCACGCAAACCGGGCTCCGTGTAGGTAACGGTCATTTCGATGTGATGAGGCAATTCGCAGGTCAAGACCGATTCATCCTCGGTATTCACGAGTACAAGACAAACAGCCCCTTCTTGTAAAAATTGAGGGGAATTGATCTTGAATTCCTCCAAAGAGTTTTGTTCAAAGGACTCGGAATCCATGAAATGGTAACCCAAGTCGTCTTTGTAGATAAATTGATACTCGCGTGTTTCAACGCGGACAGGATCGATCTTGGCTCCTGCGGGAAACGTGTTTTCAAGAACCCTGCCGTTGGTCAAGCTTTTGAGCTTGGAGCGCACAAAGGCTGCCCCTTTGCCGGGTTTTACATGCAGAAATTCAACCACCTGATAAATGTCGTTGTTGAATTTGAGGCAAAGGCCGTTGCGAAATTCTGATGTTGATGCCATTCGTATAATGAATTAAAATGTCAAGATGAATAGGCCCATTGAAGCCAAATGGATCCCCAAGTAAATCCCCCACCAAAAGCGGCAAGAATTAAATTATCTCCGGGTTTAAGCTGTGATTCCCATTCCCATAGACAAATTGGAATGGTACCGTTGGTGGTATTGCCGTAGCGATCAATGTTGACCATAACCTTGGATTCCGGGAGACCCGCTCTTTCCCTAGTGGCATCAATGATGCGTTTGTTGGCTTGATGCGGAACCAGCCAAGCGATGTCATCCGATGTTAATTGGTTTCGTTCCATGATTTCTGCAGCCACATCGGCCATGCCGGTTACGGCAAATTTGAATACCGTTTTGCCTTCTTGATGTATAAAGTGTTCTCGATTATCCACGGTTTCGTGCGAGGCCGGTCTCTGCGATCCTCCTGCCTTCTGGTACAGGTAATGACGACCTGAACCGTCACTTTTGAGGAGAATATCCCGGATCCCGTATTCGTTTACGCTGGGCTCCACCAGAACTGCACCCGCTCCATCACCAAACAGAAATGCTGTAGTTCTATCTGCTAGGTTCGTAATGGAGGTCATTTTGTCGGTTCCAACCACCACCACTTTGCGAAATCTGCCGGATTCAACAAAAGCCGTGGCGGTGCTCAGCCCATAGAGGAACCCTGAACAGGCAGCGGATAAATCGTAACCTACTGCATTGTGAGCGCCAATCTTGTCTGAAATAATGTTAGCCGTGGCGGGAAACATCATGTCGGGGGTCGCCGTGCAACAAATAATCAAATCAATGTCAAGGGGACTCATGCCCTTTTTGGCGAGCAAGCCTTTGACCGCTTCTACCCCCATATCCGAGGAGGCCAAGGAATCATCTTGCAACCAACGACGCTCTCGTATCCCGGAACGCGTGTAGATCCATTCGTCCGTTGTATCGATATACCGGGTTAAATCCTGGTTGGTGACCACATGAGGTGGAACCCAAGCATGGACACCGGTAATGGCCGCAACAACGGAAGGCGATAAATTGGAGGTCATTATGACCGAAGCAATTACGCTTGGGTATCGATAACGACCTTACCCTTATAGTACATTTTGCCTTCGAACCAATGGGCCCTGTGAAAAAGATGAGGCTGGCCGGTTGTTGGGCAAGTTGCCAGGGTTGCCAAAGCTGCATGGTCGTTGGCACGGCGCTTATCACGGCGACTTCTGGAATGGCGGTGTTTAGGATTTGGCATGGCTATTGAAAATTAACATGTTTGAGGCGATCCCAACGCGGGTCGGTGGGGGAATTATCGGAAGTTTGGTAGGTGAGCAGGCCTTGTTCAGACCAAGGTTCTTGGGATCGACATGGCAGAGCGGCCTCATCGCATACGGCTCGGAGGGGATAATGCAAGTGTATGCTCTCGTAAATAAATTGAGCCACATTCCAGGAGATTGCTCCGCTTGGCAAAACGAGAATTTCGTCTGAATCAAGCTCCGAAACGTTGTCGCTGCACTGGACCACGAGGTGTGACTCGTCTTGAATAGGCCATCCCAAAGGCTCCAAACAGCGGGCGCAACCGACTTGCATGCTCCCTTCTGAACGAAAAGTGCAGTCCAATCGAGACCCCATACGGTGGATTTGCAAGTCGACCTGGATTTGAGCCTCGTTAATCAATGAGGCCTCAAAAAGTCCAAAAAAATCCCCCTTCAAGGCAAAGGAATAGCGATGCTCCCCGTTAGGCATGGCCTGCAGGGGGATATCGTAGGCAGCAAAAGGGCTATTAGCCTTCATATCAGGGCCGCAAAAATACGCAAAATTTAAGGCTTTAAGCCTTCAAGCTCACTCTGAATGCTCTAATTCTTGATTTGATTTTGATTTAACCAAGGCATGGGCCGCCAAATCTTCTTGCTCAGCCCGCATTCGGAGACGGTCCAAAGCGCAAAATATGGAATGCAAAAGCGAGGATGGGCTGGCCTTGCGTTCAGCCGCCTTTTCAAAAGCGGGTCCATGATCAGGAGAACAACGAACGAATGGAAGCCCAGCGGTAAAATTAACCCCCTGTTCAAATGCCAAGGTCTTGAAAGGGATAAGGACCTGGTCATGGTACATCCCCAAGACCGCATCAAATTTAGACCAAGCCCCGGTTCCCCAAAACCCATCGGCGCCGTAGGGACCAAAAACCAAGATCCCCTGTTCCCTCATTTGCCGAATTGCCGGTTGGATGATATTCATTTCCTCTTGGCCCAGAAGGCCGCCGTCACCTGCATGAGGGTTTAGACCAAGCACCGCAATCCGAGGCTTGTTAATGGCATAATCAAAAGCCAGTGAGGATTGCATTTCCTTGATTTTGTGTGCAAGTGATGCCTGGGTTATTCGTTCGGGAACCTCCTGCAGCGGTACATGCCCGGTAAGAGTAGCCACCCTCAAGGAATCCGCAACCAACCACATCAAGGATTTGGCCTGAGCTGCACCGTGCGATCGAGAGGCATCTTCGAGAAACTCGGTATGTCCATGAAATTGAAATTCCTCGGACTGCATAAGGTTCTTGTCTATCGGCAAAGTCACCAGTCCATGGATACGACCGTGGAGGCAATCGACCGTGGCTCGATGGAGAGAAAGCCTGGCAAAGTTGGATAATTTGGGATCGGCCACTCCAGGCTGGATGTTGAGTTCTTCTTGCCAACAATTGATCAAATTGAATTTACGGGGATGGGCCTGGGATGGGTCCTGAATCATGTTGTAATTCCAATCCTGCAGACCCATGTCTTTGCGGTAGAAGCCTACCACCTTGCCCGATGCGTACAAGATGGGCGTACACATTTGCAATATCCGTTGATCGGTAAAAATCTTCATTAACAAAGGAAGACCCACACCGTTAAGGTCTCCTGAACTGAAGCCGATGACCTTCTTGGACTCTGAATTGGAGGTCATTGTGATTTTTTGTTGAATTTGGAGGAAGTCCGGGAAGTGGCAGCTTGAGCAGGAGCCTTGGACGACATGACCCGATGGCGCAAGTACGCATACAGAAGGCGAACCCCGTGACCGGTGCCGTGTTTGCCGCGGTACGTACTCTCTGCATCAAGAAAGGCAGGCCCGGCGATATCCAAATGGAGCCAAGGGTAATCGGTAAAATGTTCCAGGAATTTGGCTGCGGTGATCGCTCCCGCTTCCCTACCACCAATATTCTTGAGATCAGCCACGGAAGTTTTGATCATATCGTCGTACTCCTCCCAGATAGGCATGGGCACTAGCCTTTCGTAACAACGAAATCCTGCATCCACCATGGCTTGCATCTGGTTCCTATCTGCCGTTCCCATGCAGGGTGTGGCATGTGAACTCAAAGCCATCACGGCTGAGCCGGTGAGGGTAGCTAGATCCACCACCAATTCGGGCTTGTAACGCTTGGCATAATGCAGGGCATCCGCCAAAATCAAACGTCCCTCCGCATCGGTGTTCAAAACCTCCACCGTGGTACCGTCCGAAATTCGAATAATATCTCCAGGGGCATAGGCATCCCCTCCAGGTCGGTTATCCGTAGCGGGAACCAAGGCAATTACATAAACCGGTAAGCTGTTTTTGGCGATGGCTTGCATGGTTGCGCCCACAGCGGCAGCGCCGGCCATATCGCATTTCATGGAATCCATACTTCCGGGTGTTGGCTTCAGGCTAAGACCTCCTGTATCGTAAACCACCCCTTTACCGACCAAGACAATCGGTTTTTTGTTGACCGCATTCGCCGGTTTATACTCCATGATGGTAAAAGTCGGTGGACGAACCGATCCCCGGTTCACCGCCAAGATCCCCCCCATCCCCTCTTGCTGAATTCGGGCTTGGTTCCAAACATTGACCTTGAACCCGGACTCTTTACCCATGGCCTTGAAGGCCTTTGCCAATTCCACCGCCCCCAAAACCGATTGAGGCTCATTCACCAAATCCCTCGCCTTGATAACGGCACGGCAGAGCTCTGCAAGTTCCAACAATGCATCTTTACCGAGGTTAACCGGATGTACCGATAAGCGTTTCGATTCCTTATCGGAGGAAGCCTTGCCCGCTGCAGCTTTATTGGAAGACTTAAGGTATCGGTCAAATCGATAGGAACTCAACAGCAAACCCTCCAAGAGGGCTTCATGGCCTTTGCCTTGGGATGGATGAAACTCAGTCTGAAGGGTTTTGATTTTGTGGCCTTTACAAAGGCGCTCCAAACGATGGCCCGCCTTTCTGAATTCTTCTAAAGCTCGATATTCCCCATCAACCCCGTAACGAGTTGCCGGTGGGCGAGCAATGTACAGCCAAGCTGCACCAGGAGCGAGGGCTACTTGGATCCATTCACCTTCAGGATAACCGTGATGCTCCATCACCTTAATCCAATCAACAGGCAAGGATGAGGCTTTAAGGGAAGCAAGATCCCCATAAACCTTGGCGATGGCTGCCGAGGCGGGAGCCTTGGAAAACTTAAGTTCAGGAATCATATTCATTCTGTGTATTGAATTAAAACATCGATTAATTACAAGGCACCTAACCATTTTTCAAGCAGGAATCCCGCTACAAAAGATAATGTTGCGGCGGCTGATCCCAGAACCAAAGTCTCCAGCATTCCTCGCCACGGGGTGACATTCGTAACCCTGGATTTCATCCAACCAATCACCACAAAGCCTACCGAGGTCATTGCCGCTGCGATCCAAAACAAGGTAAGCGGTGCAGCAAGATGAAGGCCCGATGGGTTCCAAAATGCATGCACCACAAAAGCCAGCAAAGGAACAGTACCCACCACCACGAAGGAGGCAAAGGTGGCGGCAGCCGATGCCACAGGAGATCGGGTATCTTCGACCATTTCCAATTCTTCCTTCATCATGACATCGATCCATCGCTCTTTGTCCGCCGTAATGGTGTCCACCACCCGGTCCAAGAGATCCCCCTCGAACCCTTTTCTCGCGTAAATCTCCCTTATTTCTTCGCGCTCCTTCTCCGGCAAATGATCCACTTCCCAAGCCTCGATTTCACGATGTTTCCGGTAATTATCGCGTTCGGTTTGTTTGCTGAGGTATGCACCTACACTCATCGCGAAACCGTCGGCAATAAGGTTGGCCAAGCCCAGAATCAAAACGACCGCAGTGGAAAGCCCAGCCCCCGCTGCGGCAGATACCACGGCAAAAGTGGTGACGGAACCATCGATTCCGCCGTAAACCAATTCTCCCATATACCTGGAGACGGACAAAGGAAGCCCCGTATCCGTGCCATGCAACGAAGTTTCGTGTTGATGATGGGGCGGATGCCCTGATCGGGAGGTATCAGTGTTCCTAGTCAAGGGAAAAACGAGGCTTATTCGGTAATTTCGAAATTACAGCACGAAGATACAATTCGAAAGAGCTCGCATCGAACCTATCTTCACAGGCCTTGAGTCGACCTTTGGTCGCAAAACCACCCCTGAACCCAGACCCTGTAAATACCCCACCAATGACCGTAGCCATCGATTTTGACGGAGTCCTGCACCGATACAGCGAAGGATGGAAGGACGGACAAATTTACGATGAACCCGTAGAGGGTAGTCGTGAGGCCTTGCAAGCCATGAAAGACATGGGGTGGAAGATTTATATCTTCTCCATTCGAAGTAACAAATTATATCACAAAGACCAAGAAAAAGCCCAGGATCAAGCCATGAAAATATGGCTGGAACATCACAAGATCCCCTACGATCGTATATGGAATTTCGGAAAGCCGATGGCCGATGTTTATATCGACGACCGTGCATTAACCTTCCGTGGAAATTGGAAAGCCACGCTCCAAGAGGCTCAAAATTTCAGCCCTTGGAACCGTCCTCCTAAAAATCCACAATAATGCCCACCGTGGGCAACAATTGACCTGCCGTATTCGGCAATTCAGATGCCAGATAACGATCCGGTTGGTTGGGGTTTGTTAACAAAGCCCCAGTTCCACGATCCCTCGCGGCGACCAAAAATGGAGGTCCCAAGGTCTGCTGGTTGAGGGCGTTTTGGATATCCAAATACAAATTCAATGCCCAACCTTTGAATTCCCATTTGCGATCTACACGCAGGTCCAATTGCGTCGTGGCCCCACTACGTTGGCTGTTCAATCGATTAAAATCCAAGGTAGAACGCCCAAATTGATTCCATATCGCTTTGTTGAGGGATGCGCTATCAAATGGCGTAAACGGAGGAGCCCCAACATAACGAAAACGAACCCCGATTTCCCAATTTTTCGCAAAAATTTTGCCTCCTGTCAGGGTTAACAAATAACGATTATCCCAAGCCGAAGGGGTCAATGTTGGAGCTAGGGTCGAATTCACCGGCGAACGATTGTCAAAAAGTGAACGAACCCAAGTCAACGCCATAATGCCATAAAAACCCTTGTTGAGCTTCTGTTGAAGCATGAGTTCCAAACCGTAGGTTTTGCCAGCGCCAAGGGACAAGGCGGGTTCATTCCCGATAATCCCAAAATCAGCGCCTAAATTGGCAAGGCTAATCCCCCGATCCTGCAAAATCGGAACATCGGAATACACCTTGTAAAAGGACTCCAGGGTTGCCTTGAACGTCTTGCCTCCGAAGTATTCCAGACCGGCCACCCAATGGCTGTTGTTCATGTACCTAAGCCCGTTGCGTTGGTTGAGCAGTTCACCGTCTGCGTTTCGAAAACCCAGCAGCGTATAGGAGGGGAGTTGATAATACATCCCCGTGTTGGCATTGATCGTCCAACGTGGAGCAAAATTATAGGACAAGGATAATCGCGGAGAAAATTGTTCCAACATATTGGAAGTCGACTTGGCCCAATCGCAACCGTCCAACCGTACCCCTGCCGAAGTTACCAAAAGTTCAGCGAAATAGGAGCGCGATACTTGCCCAAAAATACCCCAGCGATTAAAGCGCAGGAGGCTTTCAAAGGACCTAGACACCAATTGAGGGGGATTACCCGCGTTGGAGGTATCGGCCACCAATTCCTTGGATTCGTTATGAACAAAATACCTAGAGCGTTCCAAGCTCAAACCGTAGGAAATTTTGTAACCGGACGAACTACGAAGTTGGTGTTCAAAGCGAAACCGGTTATCGCTCTCTTGGGAGACATAGTCTTGAAGGAGGACACTGTCTTCGTTATTGCCCAAATGTTTGTATTGAACATTGTTGAGCATGTTGCGGCTTAATACGAAAGTCATCACCCCGGTTTTGGCGTAATGTTTGTAAACCAAGCCGTTGGTATAGTTCCATTGGGTGGTCACCGGGATATAGCCAAGGATATACCGTTGTTGGTCCACCAACTCGGTATCGGCTAAGGTTTTGATCTTGGGATTAAGTAAGGGATCGTAACTTAGGTTGAGGTCGGTATTCAATTGGAACTGATCGATCGCCCCCAGACCTATGAAATACAATTCGTTTTGGTTGTCAATTCGGTGTTTCACCTTGGCCTGAAAACCGTTGAACGTCGGAAGAAAGGGCAAGCCTATGGCCGAAAAAAGAAATTGAAGGTAACTGCGCCTTGCCGAAAGCACATAGGTGGTTTTGGGCCCAAGGGGTCCTTCGGCGATTAAACCAATATCGCTGGCCCCCACAATGGACCGAAAAGCGGCTTTATCGCTGCGGGCGTCTTTCTGTTTGAACTCAAATACAGAACTCAATGCATTACCGCGGTTGGCCGGGAAGGCTCCGGAATAGAAGTCCACTTCACGAATCATGTCCACATTGATAATACCCACCGGACCACCTGAACTGCCTTGGG
>Ga0194122_10001451_pt1 | contig 28883 bp, 20 predicted proteins | sample TA2MahCa10mmetaG_FD_155487 | JGI IMG/M metagenome (GOLD analysis project Ga0194122, IMG submission 155487) | Freshwater microbial communities from Lake Tanganyika, Tanzania - TA2015021 Mahale Deep Cast 10m | ecosystem: Environmental > Aquatic > Freshwater > Lake | place: Tanzania: Lake... | reverse complement strand
GGAGAGAATCTCTACACGAAACACCAGTTCAACGACCTGATCCAGCGCCGGGGTGCCGACATCGTGCAACCGGACAACCGCCGGGCGGGCGGCGTAACGGAGTGGATGGAGATCGCCGCCATCGCCGACGCGGCCGGCCTGCACCTGGCCAGCCACGGTGGTGGAGACGTCAACATGAATATGTTGTGCGCGATTCCGAACGCGATCTACATGGAGACGGGTGGACCGCAAGAGCGCATGGTGAACGGAGAAGTGCTCGCGCCCGAAACGCCAGGCATGTCCACGGAGCCCAAACGAAGAGCCTGACGTTACGGCGCCGGATTTAGCCGGCCGTCGACCCAGAACTTCGCCCAGATACCTACGCCGCACAACGCCACGCCCACAACGGCGAAAAGCACGCTCCCGTAGGGAATTCCCGGCTCCAGCAACGAACGGTCCGGATTGCCGGCGTTGTAGAAGACCCGGAGCGGCCTGCGCGCCCGCAACTCCTTCGCCGCGTTTTCCGCCTCTTCCCTGGTCGAAAACCAGGGATCGAACATCCGGATCCGGGAGCCCTCGCGCTTCCCATTTACCTCGTAACTGTATCGCGGCGTCAGCACATAGACGTCGTATCGCGTTTTCGGCCGGCGCACCGGACGCACGCTGGTGTCCACGACGCGGCCCTCCACCGAAGGCCAGGTCCCGGACTTCCAACCCTCCCAAATGGGCGGCAGTTCGGTATAGAGCAGCCACAGTCCCGCCAGCAACGGGACAAGGATCATGGGCCAGCGCAGCCCTTCCAGAACCATCATTAGGGACTAGAGTAGCCTTTTTGCTACATTGGCGGTTTGTCACTCGCGGCATCGGAAATCGTGTTGGGTCTGGTGTGCCCTGTCGGGATCGATCATCGGGCGATCGTCGAGACGCTGACGTTCGCCATGCGGGAGTTTCAGTACACCACGAACTCCATTCGTCTGAGTGAGCTGTTCCCGAAGCTCTTCGAAGAGTTGGGGAAGGCCTGGGAGCCGCCCGGTTCGCTCTCCGGTCAGGCGTTATACAAAATCGAGGCCGGGAACCGGATTCGCGAATGGTCCGGGCGCAACGACGCGCTGGCGCTGGCAGTGGCCCGGCAAATCTCCGGGTTGCGCGCCGGTAACGCCCCCCTGCCGCGCACCGTGCATATCGTCACCAGCTTGAAGCGGCCGGAGGAGGTGACCGCGCTGCGCGAGATTTATGGTGCCGGGTTTTTCCTGATCGCGCTTTCGGCCTCCCGGCAGCACCGGGAGCGGTATTTTCAGGATCGCGGAATGCGCGAGGCCGCCGACGCCCTGATCGCCATGGACACCGCCGAGAGCGGCCCCTGGGGCCAGCAAACACGCGAGACCTTTCACCTGGCCGACGTGTTCGTGTCGATGGACAATTACGCGGAGCAGCTTCGACGCTTCCTGGACTTGATCTTCGGCTGTCCCACGATTACGCCGACGCCGGAGGAGCAGGCCATGTTCACCGCCTACGCGGCCAGTCTGCGGTCCGGCGACCTGTCCCGGCAGGTGGGCGCGGCGATTGTCGACTCCTACGGGGATCTGCTGGCCGTGGGTTGCAACGAAGCGCCGCGCGCCGGAGGCGGGCTCTATGGGCCGGAGGCCGCCAGCCATCGCGACATCGAACGCGGGCACGATTCGAACGAACTGGCCAAGGCGGAGATGATACGCGGGATCCTGGACGCGCTAGGGAGAACCGATCTATCGGCCGAGGAGGCCCGCCGCCTGCTGCAACCGGCGGGCCTGACCGACATCACGGAATTCGGCCGCGCCGTCCACGCCGAGATGGAAGCGCTGTTGGCGTGCGCGCGCACGGGCCGGCCGCCGCGCGGCGGGACGCTCTACTCGACTACTTTTCCCTGCCATAACTGCTGCCGCCACCTGATCGCCGCGGGCATTGCGAAGGTTGTCTACATTGAGCCCTACCCGAAAAGCCGCGCGCCGCACCTGCACGGCGACGCAATCTCAATCGACGAGCCGGAAGCCGGCAAAGTGCCGTTCAATGCGTTCCTGGGGGTCGGGCCTCGCCGGTACTTCGACCTGTTCTCGATGAAACTCAGCTCGGGCGCGCCGGTGCCTCGCAAGCAGGACGGCAAGGTGATCGACTGGCGCCGGGCCTCGGCCGCCCCCCGCCTGCCGGCGCGCCCGGACAGCTATCTGGACCGCGAGCGGCGCGCCGGATCGCCGGGGCGGACTACCGGCTGAAACGTGCGCATAATGGAGGCAGGTTACTTTCCAGAGTTCGAGAGTCAATGAGAATCATCCTGTGTTTCCTGGCCGTGGGACTGCTGGCGCCCGCGCAAACGCCGCAACGTCCGAAGGGCGGAAAGCCGGTCCTCATGCCCGTCTCGCAGGTAAAGCGAGGTATGCAAGCCACTGCCTGGACGGTCTTTGAAGGGACCGAGCCAACCGCCGTTCCCGTGGAGATCATCGGTGTGTGGAAAAATGCGAACGGCCCGAAGTCGAACGTAATCCTCGGCCGGATGACCGGCCGTGCCGAGCGCACCAACGTGGCCGGCGGTATGTCCGGCAGCCCGGTCTATATCGACGGCAAGCTGATCGGCGCCGTGGCGTTGCGGCTCAGCACCTTCTCCCCAGACGCCATCTGCGGCATCACGCCGATCGAAGAGATGCTCGAGATCAATGAGCTCGACCAATCGAAACCCGCGATGCGCGCGGCGGTTGAGGTTCCTTCCGATCTTGTCCAGGTGGGGAACGGCGAACCGCTCCTGATGCACCCGATCGATACGCCGCTGACCATCGCCTCGGCGCATCCGGACACGCTTCGCTATTTCGGAGGGATCTTTAAGTCGCAGTTCGGGGCGAACCTGGTGCAAGGCGGATCGTCCGCCGCGCTCAAGTCCACCACGCTCGCGCCCGATTGGAAGACGTCCCTCCAGCCGGGCGATACCGTGAGCATGGTGCTGGTTTCCGGCGACGTCGATATCACCAGCGGCTGCACCGTCACGTACAACGACGGCGAGCGCGTGCTGATTTGCGGCCACGCATTCCTGAATATCGGCCCCGTCAACATGCCGATGGCGAAAGGAGAGATCCTCTGGACGCTGGCATCCGCTTTTACGCCGACCAAAATTTCAAACGCCACCGAAGTCGTGGGTACCTTCAAGCAGGACCGGCATTTCGGAATGTTGGGCCGGCTGGGCGAAAAGCCCCGCATGATTCCCGTCACTCTGAAGATGCGTTCGCTCGACGCGAAAGGCGTGGCGTTCAAGACTAAGGAACTCAACTACGACGTGATTGAAAATCAGAAGTTCACGCCGCAGTTGATGATGATCGGTCTGTTCAACGCCATCAGCGGGATGAATGAGTTCGCCGACGACACGACGTATCGCATCAAGGCCAACGTAAACCTCTCCACCGGCCAGAAGCTCGATCTCAACACGCTGCAGGCGCCGAACGAGGCGCCTGTGCCGCCGTCGCTGCAAGCGGCGTTGTGGTTCGGAGACAAGCTGAACAAGCTGTTCGCCAATGCGATCAAGATGCCGGAAGTGGGCCGCGTGGAGCTGACCGTCGATCTGATTCCGGAACGGCGCACGGCGGTGATCGAAAACGCCTGGGTCCCGGTGAACGAAGTGGAGCCCGGCGCCGAAATTCCGGTGAAAGTATTCCTGCGCCCCTACCGTGGCGGCCGCCTGGAACGCGAAATCAAGCTGAAGGTCCCGCCAGGCCTGCCCGGCGGGCAGTACCGGATCGTGGTCTCCGACGCGTCGATGATGAACGCCATGCAGTCGCTGGCGCCGTTGGCCAACCGGTTCATGGAGCTGTCGCAAACCGTCAGCCTGTTGAATCAGGAGCGGGCCAACAACCGGCTGTACGCCGCCATCGTGCAGCCGCGCCCGACGATCTACACCGAAGACAAGACGTTGCCCAACCTGCCAAGTTCGGTGCTGAACGTCATGCAGAACGGGCGGACCAACAGCCGCCAGTTCATCGCCTCCGCCGAAACTCCCGTGGCCGAACAATCCACCCCGTTCGATTTCGTCGTCTCCGGCAATCACTCCCTCCGCCTCACCGTCAAATAACATGCGATTTCCCTTACTTCCGGCCGCGCTCGGCGTAGCCCTTGCCGTCGATACCCATTTTTGGGTGCACTCCTCCAAGGAAGACCAGGACAAAGCGAAACTGACCCGCCTGTCCGTCCGCAGCGATGGAAAAATTTCGCTAGCGCCCGCCACTCGCGAGCTATATGACCCATCGGTCTCCTACTTGTGGGCCATCGCGCGCGGCGCGGACGGCACGCTGTATTCCGGCGGCGGCAATCCCGGCGCATCGACGGCGAAGGTCTTCGCCACCAAAGGCGGGCAATCCCGTGTCGTCGCCGAACTGCCAGGGCTGCAGGTGCAGGCCATCGCGCTCGACGCGCAGGGACGCGTCTACGCCGCCACCGCGCCGGACGGCAAGGTCTATCGCGGCTCCGATGTGTTTTATGATCCGAAGGCCAAGTACATCTGGGCGCTCGCGTTCGACAAGGCCGGCAATCTCTATGTAGCCACGGGCGACAAAGGCGAAATCCACAAAGTCGCACCGTCGGGACAGGCGAGCGTATTCTTCAAGACCGAAGAGGAGCACGCGCGCTCCATGGCCGTCGATAGCGCGGGAAACGTAATCGTTGGTACCGAGCCGGGCGGTTTAATCGTGCGCATCTCGCCCTCTGGGGACGGCTTCGTGTTGTATCAGGCGGGCCGCCGCGAGGTGACCGCGATTGCGATCGCCCCCGATAACGCGATCTACGCAGCGATTGTCGGTTCGAAACCGCCGTCGTCCAGTTCGGTGCCGCCGCCCGCCCCGATCGCCGCTCCGGTGACCGCGCCGGGTACCAGCGTCACCGTATCCGCTTCGGCCGGGCCGGGGCCGCGCACGCCACCTCCCCCGCCGACGCTCACGCCGGCCTCGGTAAGCGGAGGCAGCGAAGTCATCCGGATCGCCGCCGACGGATTTCCAACGCGCATCTGGTCCGACACCGCCGAGATCGCCTATGCCATCGCCTTCGATAAAGACGGGCGCGCCATCCTCGGCACGGGCAACAAAGGCGGAATTCACCGTATCGATTCCGGCCTGCTGTCCACGAAGCTTGTCTCGTTGAACCCAACGCAGGTCACGGCTCTGGCCAGCGATTCCACGGGCGCCTTGTACGCGGCCACGGGTAATATAGGCAAACTGTTTCAGATTGGACCGGACTTCGAGAAGGACGGCATCCTGGAAAGCGAAGTGCTAGACGCGGGATGGTTCGCCGAGTGGGGCGCTCTGACTCATAAACTGACCGGCAATGTGAAGTACGAAACACGCAGCGGTAACCTGGACCGGCCGCAACAGAATTGGAGCAATTGGGCAGCCGCGCCGGGCCGCATCCCGTCCCCCGCCGCGCGCTTTTTGCAATATCGGGCGACGCTGAGCGGCGCGGACGCCTCCATCCTCAGCACCGAAGTGGCGTATCTGCCGCGAAACGTTGCGCCAAAGGTGGAGCGCATCGAGATCACCAAGGCGAACTACCGGTTTCCGAACCAGTCGCTCACGCTCACACCGTCGAACACGCTCACTCTGGCGGGCATGTCGAGCCGGACGGCCGGCGGCGGATCGTTGCCCCCGTCCGACCCCGGTTCGGTTACGCTGAACTACGCCAAAGGCTATCAAGGCGCGCGTTGGCGCGCGGCGGACGCAAACGGAGACGCCGTCCTGTATAGCGTGGAGATTCGCCCGCGCAACGAGCCAAACTGGCTGCTCCTGAAGAAGGAGTTGCCTGTGCGGCAATTCAGCTTCGACTCCTCGGCGTTTCCGGACGGAGAATACGTCCTGCGCGTCACCGCGTCGGACGCCAGCGGCAATGCGCCTGGACGCGGCCTTTCCGATTCCCTGGAGAGCGATCCCTTCCTGATCGACAACACGCCGCCCGCCATTCGCAATTTGACCGCGGCGGTCAGCGGCGCGAACGTCGCGCTTGCCTTTGCCGCCGGCGATACCGGCAGCATCCTGGTGAAGGCGGAGTACTCCGTCAACGCCGGCGAATGGATCTACATCGAGCCGACGACGCGGCTCTCCGACGCCAAGGAACACGCCTATTCCGTGCAGATCGAGAAACCGGCGGGCGAAAGCAGCATCGCCGTCCGGGTGACCGACGAGTTCGATAACCTCAGTGTGGCCCGCACCGTTCTGAGATAGACTCTTCGGGAATGCCTGAGCGCCCGACTCGAGTCCGCCACGCCGTTCTCTGGGTAACGGTGGTGGCCTACATGATCACCTACATGGACCGCGTCGTCATCGCCACGACCGGGACTACGATGCGCGAGGAGTTGGGGCTCGACATTGCGACGTTCGCCTGGGCGCTGGGCGCGTTCCGGTTGGCGTACTCCATCTTTCAGCTTCCCGGCGGCTGGCTCGGCGATCGCTTCGGGCCGCGAAAAGCGCTGACGCTGATCGTCACCTGGTGGAGCGTTTTCACTTCGCTCACCGCTTACACGTTTAACGCCGCCAGCCTCTTCGCCTGCCGCTTTTTATTCGGCATGGGCGAGGCCGGGGCGTTTCCCATCGCCACGCGCAGCCTGTCGCGCTGGATTCTTCCGGCCGAGCGCGGCTGGGCGCAAGGCGTCACGCACGCTGGCTCCCGGCTGGGCGCCGCGTTCACGCCTCCGCTGGTTACCTGGTTGATGGTCGTTTACGGCTGGAGAGTTCCGTTTCTTGTGTTCGGATTGATTGGGATCGTCTGGGCCGCATTTTGGTATCTGTGGTATCGCGATACGCCGGAGGAGCACAGTTCGGTGAATGAAGCCGAGCTGGCGCTGATCCGCGAAGGCCTCGGAAAGAAGAAACAAACGCCGCTGAATACGAAGGTGCCCTGGTCCGCCATCTTCTCCAGCCGCACGCTGTGGGTGCTCTCGGCGATGTATTTTTGCTACGGATGGTGCCTGGCGATCTATCTGGATTGGTTTCCCACCTACCTGAAGGAATTTCGCGGCTACGACATCAAGAAGATGGGCTACTACGCGGCGCTGCCGCTGCTTGCCGGAGTTTTTGGGGATCTGCTGGGCGGCTGGTGGACGGACCGCTGGGCGGAGAAAACCGGCAACTTGAAGGCGGCGCGAACCACGGTCGGCGCCATCGGCTTCGGCCTGGCGCTAGCGGGAATTCTGCCCGCCACCATGACCGGAGATCCCGAGCTCTGCGTCATGTATTCGTGCCTTGCGGTGTTCGGCATTGAAGTAACGGTCGGTGTGTCGTGGGCCGTACCGCTCGATATCGGCGGCGATTTTGCCGGGTCGGTGGCCTCGGTCATGAACATGTTTGGAAATTTCGGCGGGACGATTTCGACGGTGGCGCTGGGCTACCTGGTAAAGTCCTACGGCTGGAACGTCCCTTTCTACGCGGGAGCGGGTTTTTGCCTGCTGGGCGGGATCTTATATCTTGGTATTGACGCCTCGCGGCACATTTTCGCGAGCGGCGGAGAAGCGCATGAGAATTAATCCTGATAAATGCGTGGCGTGCGGCAACTGTACCTACGTTTGCCCGATGGGCGCCATCTACATCGACCCGGCCATAAAGCGGGCAACCATTGATCGCGACGAGTGCGTCGAGTGCTACGCCTGCTACAACGGCCTGAGCAAGGAATCGTTGAACCCCACCATGGTTCGCACCGTGCGGTCCCTGTTCCAGATGTTCCGCGTCCGGTTCGATCCGGAACCGGACGTCTGCCCCACCTCCGCCTTCGAGCCGGACAAGCTGGAATGGCCGCGCGTGGTGCGCCGCGCGTTCTCCGATCCGCGCGTGCCGCATGAATCCACCGGCATTGAGGGCCGCGGCACCGAAGAGGTGAAGACCAACGACGTCAGCGGCCGGGTAAAGGAAGGCGAGGTGGGTTTCACGATCGAATTCGGGCGGCCCGGAGTTGGCGCCCGTTTTCATCAGATTGAGCGCATGTCCACGCGGTTGGCCAAAGCCGGCGTCGATTTCGAAAAGAAGAACCCCGTTACCACGCTCATGACCGATCAGGCCACGGGCAAACTCCGGGAAGAAATTCTGAACGAGAAAGTCATGTCGGCGATTCTGGAAATCAAGACCTCGGTGGACCGCGTGGAGGAGATCATCCGGATCGTAAAGGAAGTAGAGAAGGAGATCGACACCGTGGTGGTTCTGGGTGTTGGCGTGCGCTGCGACGCTAAAGGGGAAGACCACATTGTCGCGCCGATTCTGGAAAAGCTCGGCTATGAGCTTCATCGCGCCAAGACCAACATTGGCTTAGGCCGCATTACGAATCCCGATCTCGTGCAAGTGCAACAATCCGAACCCGCCGGAGCCGCGAAATGACGAACACGCTTCACCGCTATGGGGCCTCGCCCAGTTTCAACGACGACTACATTGTCTTCGCCATCTGCTGCCGGGGCAAGAACGAGAAAGACGCTCTGCCGCGCCTGAAGAAGTTTCTGCACATGGCCATTCCCTTCAAGCCCGTTAACCTTGGTGACGCGCGCAACGGCGGCTGCCTGCGCCCATCGGCGCAATTGAATCCAACGAACCACTGGAATCGCGACATGACGCCGGACTTCGAGCGCGTGGCCAACGGGCTGGACGCGCCGACAACGGTTGCCGCGGTATTCGATAATCGCAAGGCGGCGACCGATTTCATCGCTCAGGTGAAAGCCGAGAATCTCGGCCTCAGCATCAACGTGTCCACCTCGGTCGACAATGCGGTAGCCTGCTGCGATGAGACTGGCCTGGTCCGGCACTCGGTGGGATACTCGCTTGGGTTCGAGGGGAAAACGGAAAAACTTCCGAACACGCAGACTCTGACCTTGTCCACCATGTGCGGCCACGGCATGGTGAGCCATTCGCTGGCCAAGAAGATGATCGACTGGGTGAAGGAAGGAAGGCGCTCGCCGGAGGAGGCCGTCACGTACTTAGCGCGGTTCTGCTCCTGTGGAGTATTCAATCCGAGCCGGGCGCGGCGAATTCTGGAGGATGCCCGCCGGTCGATGCAGTAGGACCGGCGACAACCTGTGCGCCGAAGCGCTTCGGAATCGAGGTGTCCCCCGAGACGCGCACGGCGGTCGCCAGCGCGTCGGCCGTCATGCCGTTTCGCGCGACGGCAGAGACTTCGAGTTGGGTAGTCATCGACAGGCCGGAGCGCGGGTCGATGATGTGCGAGTAGCGCACGCCGTTCCGTTCGAAGTACTGGCGCGCATCCCCGCTTGTAGAAACGGCCGCGTTGCGCAGGCGCAGCGTGACGCCGGCCGCTTGCACCCGCCACCCGCTCTCGCCCGGCGGCGCTCCCCGGCAGACGATGTCGCCGCTGGCGGCGATCAGCACGTTATCCAGTTCACAAGCGCGAGCCGCGGCATCGGCGGCGAATCCTTTTCCGATTGCGCCCAGGTCGACCTTCATGCCCGGCTTCGTGAACCAGACGCGGCCACGCTCCAGCCGCAACGCCTGCCAATCGACCAGCGCCTTCGCCTCCGGAGTCAGCGGGAGCTTCTGCCGCCACAGGCGTGTCAACGGGCCGATCGTCACGTCGAAAGCGCCGTTCGATGCGCGGCTCACCTCGCGGGCGAAGCGCAGGATTTCATAGAGCTCACGGCTGACTTTTCGCGGTGTAGTGGAGAGTGCATTGACCTCGCTGTCCTCCAGATAGTCCGAAAACAGACGGTTCAACGCGGCGATTCGCGCGAAGCCCCGCTCGAATGCGGCCTTCGCCATGGCGGGGTTGGCGGCATAAAGCGTAATTCCCACCAGTGTTCCCATGTGAGGCTCCACAGCCTCAAACCGGGAGAGCTTATTCGCGTTCCACGCCATTGTTCCAGTATTGGAACATCCGTTCGGCCGATGGTACTTTCAGGGGCCGGACGAGCCGGAAGCCCAGGAACTGCGCGTCTGTCAAATACCAGATGGACTTTGGCAGTTGCGGATCCTGCATCTTCCACGAAGGGTCCGAGGAGGTGCGGGCGCCGCATCGCTGGCGCGAGGCGTCATCGCTCCAACCGCCGCCTCTGGCCACATGCGGATACGGTGTTTTCGACGGTTCAAAGCCAATGGGCGGCAGCGGCCGGGCGTAGGCCTTCGGATCGTACTGATCCAGAGTCCATTCGGCGACGTTGCCCAGCATGTCGTAAAGTCCCAGCTTGTTGGGTCTCTTTTTTCCCACGAGCTGATACTTCTCCTCGTTGAACCAGGCGGCCTCCGCCACCGGAAGGGACTCCGTTTCTCCGGCCCGGCAAGCGTACTCCCATTCGGCCTCGGTGGGCAGGCGGTAGAAGTGCCCGGTCTTTGCGCTCAGCCACTGCGCATATTTATTGGCGGCGTGCTGCGTCATGCTGATAGCCGGGAAACCGTTGATGCCCATGCCGAAGCTCATCTCCACGTACGGCTTGGTCGGCCGGCTGATCGCGTCGACGTTGGCGTCGGCCCCAGCCGTCTCGTTCGCCAGGTTCTGGAACATAAACAAGCGGTATTCGTCCCAGGTCACTTCATACTTGCCCATCCAGAAAGCTTCGACTTTAACCTTCCGCTGCGGTCCTTCGTCCGGAGTCCGGCCCTTCTGGCCTTCAGGCGTTCCCATCGTGAATTCACCGCCCGGAACCGGCAGCATTTCGTAGACGGCGACGCTGTTCGGAATCGTTTGCCGGTAGGGCTGAAAGGCGCCGGTCTCCTTGATTTTCGACGCGATCCGCGATGCCAGGGCGGAGTCGTCCTTAGGTCTCGCGGGCGCCTTGCCGATCTCTACGCCGGCGGGCCACCGGGCGCCTTCGGCCAGCCATTGACGAATCACGGCGCGCTCGGCTTCCGGTACTTGCGGGCCTCCGGGAGGCATAGCCAAAGGCTGCCCGCTTGGCCGCTCCATGGTCAGCAGGAGCGGGCTCGTCAACGGTTCGGCGGAGTTCAGGGCTCTCGCTGCGTTTACGCGCGTCGACAAACGGAGTCCGCCCAGAGCGCGGTCCGGACCGTGGCAGGGGGTGCAGTGTTTTTCGAGCAAGGGCCGCACCTGCTTGGCGAAATCGACCTCGCCAAACGCGAGCGGCGCCAAGGCCAGTGGCCACAGAATGCGCATCTAGATGAACCGCGTTCGGCCCGGCAGCGCCAGCGGCGGCACCTCCAGGCTCCCGCTCCATTCGAGTTTCTCGGGGACGAGCCGCTCCTGCGAATTCAGCGCCTGCTCCCAGGTGATCTGTTGTCCTGTATAGGCCGCCATCCGGCCCATGATTCCAAGCAGCGTTGACGAGCACATACGATCGCCGTCGTTGAGGACTTCGCCCTTGCGGATCGCCTGGAACAGAATGTCGTGCTCGCGCTGGTACATGTCGTACTTCTGGCCGGAAAACGTCCATTCGTTCGCCCCGGTCAGGCGCGGATTGGGCCCCCGGCCGATAATTGCCTGGCCTTTGGTGCCCATAATGTAGTCCGAGTTCTCGTTGTAGCAGCCCTCGATCTGCCGGTTGGCGACCATGGCGCGAACGCCGTTCGGATACAGGTAGTTCACTTCGAAATGGTCGAAGATATTCCCCCCGTGCGCGGGAATCTGCCGCCCGCCCACCGCGACGCAGGAGACCGGCGGCTGATCCTTCATCGCCCAGGCGACCTTGTCGACGCTGTGAATGGCCTGCTCAACCAGCGAGTCGCCGCAGGTCCAGGTGAAGTTGTACCAGTTTCGAATCTGCCATTCCACGTCGCTCATGCCGGCGGGCCGCTCGGAGGCGGCGGGCATCGGTTTCACCGGGTTCGTGTAGTAGGTCGCGTAATAGGCCACGATATCGCCGATGTCACCCTTCGCCACGCGGTCGAAGGTCTCGACGATGTAGTTCGAATACCGCCAGCAGAACCCGGCGACGAGGTTCAGCTTCTTCTCCTTTGCCATCCGCACGGTTTCCATCACGTGCCGCACGCCGGGCCCGTCCACGGCCATCGGCTTTTCGCAGAACACGTGCTTCCCTTTTTCGATCGCGTAGCGGAGTTGCTCCGGCCGGAAGCCGGGCGGAGTCGCCAGCACCACGACATCCACGTCCGAGTCGATCAACTTCCGATAGGCGTCCAGGCCGACATACATGTTGGCCGTCTCCACCTTGACCTTGTCGTTGTACATGCGCTGCAAGCGGGCCGCGGAGTCGTCGATCCGCTCCTGAAACACGTCGGCCATGGCGGTGAGCGTCGAAAAATCGTCGGCTTTCAGCGCTTGCGCGGCCGCTCCGCTGCCGCGGCCTCCGCATCCAACCAGGCCGACTTTAATCGCCTTGGTGGCCTGCAGCGCCGACAGGACGGCGGGTGCGCCAAGGGCCAGCGCGCCGGACTTCAGGATCGCGCGACGGGGAGCTTCGTGACTCATAACCATATCCTAACTTGAGATGCTTTCCGGCGGGCACCTGGTTACGGCGCCGGGAACCGGAGGCCGGCGGCGCTTTCGGCCAAACGAGCGTTACCCGCTCATTTGGCCGCGGCCATTTGAGCGGCATGTGCTAATACGGACGCCTGTATCCGAGGGCTCTCGCGCTTTCTATTCAGGAGCTTGCATTCGGGTTCGGAAAGATCGCTCTCGTTTCCGGTCCGCGTCAATCTGGCAAGACGTTCCTGGCCCGCCGCCTCGCCGAGGGCCGCGCCCATAGCTCTTATGGCAATTGGGACGAGACCGGATTCCGCCGCCGGTGGGCGGCGGAGCCGGATTCGATTCGACAGGGTCTGCCTGACGAACCGCGGCCGATCATCCTGCTGGACGAAATTCATAAAGCCCGCCTCTGGAAGAGAACACTCAAAGGCATCTTCGACGCCGCTCCGGCTCCGGCCGATTGGCTGGTGACCGGCAGCGTACGGCTTGATGTGTTCCGCCGCGGAAGCGATAGTCTGCTCGGCCGGTTTCTCCCGTTCCGGCTCCACCCGCTCACTCTTGCCGAGGTACTCGGCCGTCCGGCTTCGACGCCGGAGCAGTTCGAAGCCTATCGATCCCGTCCCGGAATCGCGCCAAAGGGCGCCGCCGAAGCGCTTTCGCTGCTGGACCGGTTCGGTCCGTTTCCGGAGCCGCTGGCGCGCCAGCACACCCGGTTCGCCAATCTTTGGCGCCGGAGCCGCCAGGAAATGCTGATCCGGCAGGATCTCCGGGAACTGACGCGCCTGCCGGAACTCGGGGACGTGGAACTGCTGGCCGCATTGCTGCCGGAGCGGGCCGGGTCCCTGCTTTCGCGAGGCAGCTTGCGCCAGGATCTCTCCGTGGCCCACTCCACCATCGCCCGGTGGTTGCGGCACCTGGAGGCGATCTACTTGTTCTATGAAATCAAACCCGACTCGCAAAAAATTCAGCGGTCCCTGCGCAAAGAGGGGAAGGCATATCTCTGGGATTTCGCTGCCGTGCCCGATCCGGGTGCCCGGTTTGAAAACCTGGTGGCCAATCACCTTCTAAAAGCCGCCGAGTATTGGGAGGACTCGGGCCAAGGTCGTTTTGAGCTGGGTTACATCCGCAACAAAGATGGGCGGGAGCTCGACTTCGTCCTCGTGCGGGATCGTAAGCCCTGGCTGGTGGTGGAGACCAAACTCTCAGACGCTACCCTTTCAAAGTCGTGGAGCACTTTCCTGGGTTCGCTACCCGCGGGCGTTCAGGCGGTTCAGCTTGTAGGTTCGCCCGGCATGAACCGGCGGCACGGAGACATCCGAATCCTGTCGGCGGCGGACTTCCTCGCGCATCTGCCGTAACGCCCGGGATCGATGGAGCTCGGATAGACCCGGTGGCAACGCGTCTTGGCGATGAAGATCGGAAGGCCCGGTCTCAAATCCGGCCATGCTTACCGAAACACGGTGAACGGCCACCGAACGACTGTCGTATCCAACGCGATGATGTCCGTTTCATTGCCGCCGAAGCTGCAATACACCACTGCGCCGGAGCGATTGGCGCCGATTCCGAGCGGTCTACGAATTTCCCTGGCGATGACCGCTCTTTTCCCGTTTGCAAGATTCATGCGGACGATTTCAACGGCGGGTTTGTTCTGCAGGGAGTTAAAGAAATAGATGTCGCGCCCCGCGATGACCCAGCGGTGCATGGCTGGCGACGGCCCGCCCGGAACAGCCGACTCGGTTCCGGAAGAAAGCGATCTCCGCAGTACGGGACTATTGTCGTTCGCTCTTGTGTAGTAGATCGTGTCGCCGTCGTCGTCGGCAAAGACTTCAACGCCCCCGCCTGTGGTGATTTGGCGCGGAGCTGGATCGCCGTCGGCAGCCATGCTCCAAATCTCGGACCGGCCGCCCCGGTTGGATCGGAAGTAGATCGATTTGCCATCGGCCGACCACGCTGGCGAGCCTTCGTCGTGGCCGGTAGATAAGCGCCGGAGGCCTTGGCCATCCGCGCCGACTAGCCAGATCGACGGCCGCCCTTCGTGGCGCGCGGTAAATACGATGCGAGACTCGTCGGGCGACCAGCGGGGAGTCATAGGAACGTAGGTTTCCAAAAGAAAGGTCAGTTGGCGGGCGCGGGCGCAGGGATAGTCGCAGAGCCAAAGATTAGCGCCGCCAGCGCGATCGGAATAGAACACGACCTTGCCGGAATCGGAGATGGCCGGCGTCTCCTCGCCTTGCGTTGAGGGCGCCACAATTTCCCCGGTTCTCGCCCCTGGACGCAGTAAGGCGAGTTCGGAACTCGAGCCAACTCGTTCGAACCCGATGCGGAGTGATCCATCAGCGCGGGCGATCACGCGCGGGTTGAAGTGATCGCCTCTTCCGAAAGGTACTAGCGCTGGTTCGGTGCCCGCGACGGTGTCAAGGGTAAAGATTCCGAGGTCGGTCGGTGAGGAACCAGAAAAAACGACGGTTCGGCTATCCGGCAGCCAGTCTACTCCATTGATCCAGTTCCGCTGTTGTGTAAGGCGGTTCGCGGTCTTGGATCCGCGGCGCTGGAGATAGACGTCGCCTTTGCCCACGTCACCGTATCGCGCGAAGGCGAGCAGTTCGCCGTCTGGTGATTCGGCGACGCTGGTATCGCCCCACGTTCCTTCCTCTGGGAAAGTGGCTTGAACGACCGCGTTGTCTTCCAGTACGTAGCGGAATATCTTCGATGGCGCGGCTCCGATCCGTTGGGCAATGTATACAGCCGAACTATCGAACGACCACCCGAGTTCCGGGCCGCCCGGAACCGGCGAACCTGGCCGGACCGTGCCGCCGGGATCGACGATTGCTACCCGGTAGCTGCCGTTCTCGCCCTTTTCGGCGATCGCGATCCATTTGCCGTCTGGTGACCATCTCGCGCAACAGGGTTGAACGAGAGGAATTTCACGGAGGGTACGAACGTTGCCGTGACCATCCTCGACCAAAACGGCGCGCGAATCTTTGACGTACGCAAACGACACGCCGTCAGGGCTGAAGGAAACCCGTTCTTCCGAACCGGGTGAGGCAGTCAGATTGGTCAGCCGGGAGTCGGCGAACACCAGAGGCTTCGCTGTAACCAAGAAGGCGGCGCAACCTAGAACGGTCAATGCCCCTGCGCCTATGAACCAGTATCGCCGAGTTGTTGCCGGCGTCTCTCCGGTAACCGGTGCGTCGAGCAACTCAGTCGTTCGCGCCTCGCGCCAGGCATCCAGTTCGGACCTGTAGGCGATAATCGATCCCCGCTTCACGTGCTCCTGGCGGTGGACGGGCAGTCCTTCGACCCGTTCCCAATTCCGGACGCAAGATTGGGACCTGCCAAAGTGATCGGCGATGGCCTTCCAGGATTCAAGCCGGTCATCGTTCTGACGAGGAGAGGGAGCTGTGCTCACGGGGTTTCCCACGGATGAGTGGTGGTCGAGGGCTGCCGGGGTACTGGATCGGCGTGCTTTACGAGCATACCCGTTTTTTCAGCCGTCATAAAGAGTCAACCAGTGTCAAAAAGTGTCAAACCGGGTGGTTTGACAGTGATTGCGGTCGACGAAAGGCAACTTCCGGGTTACGGTTACTGCCGGAGTTCAATTTTTCCGGGAGTGATGGCATGAAAGCTAGACTGCTGATGGTGTGTTTGGCGGGGGCCGCGAGTTGGGGGGCGACGATTATTGATCGGGGAGGGTCGTTTGGCGGTGGATGGGGTGGACTTGGGCTATTTTTCCCCTCCGCAGTAGGATTCTCACTCGCAAGTGAGTACACCAATGTATCGATCGACGTTCCCTTCTTTACGAACAGTTTGGGTGTCGGCAACCTCACCGTATATTTAACGACCCAACTGGGCGCCGGGACAACTGCGGCCAGTCACGAAATCTGGAATTCGACGGCACCGCTTGTGTTGCCGGGATCGATCCCACAGTATCAAACGATTCTCACCGGGCTAACGCTCGGTCCCGGCGACTTTTACCTTACACTGGCTGGCTCAGGTGTGGCTGTCGATGCACTTTGGATCTCGTCGACATCCCCAAACCTAACGACAACGACATCGGGCGGAGCCGTGCTCACGGATTCTCTCCTGTATGCAGCACCGCCCGGTACATACCTTCCGGCGAGCACGTTTCTGCAGCAAGACCCTTATAGCTTCTGGTTCCGCGTCACCGGCGACGCCGTTGAATCCGTGCCCGAACCGGGAACGGCGGTCTTTGCGATTCCGGGGTTTGTTTTGATTTGGCTGCTTCGGCGGCGGTTAGAAGAGTAGACAGATGCACAAGATGACTTTGATCGCCCTCGGAGCGGCTCTGCTCCGAGGGCAGGCTTATACGATTAGCACGTTCGCCGGGGGCGAACCGCCGCTGTCTGGTGTCGCCGGTACCGCTTCCGTCGTGTACCTGCCTGAGGAGGTCGCTACGGACGGCGCGGGTAACGTATATATCGCCGAAACGCCCCGGCATCGTGTGCGTAAACTCGGAGCCGATGGAACGATCTCCGTCCTCGCCGGGACGGGCATCCCTGGCTTCAGCGGCGACGGCGGTCCGGCGTCCGCCGCGCAGCTCACTTTTCCGGTCGGCTTGAGCGTGGATCGCAACGGAGCGGTCTATATCGCCGACCTCAGCAATCATCGAATTCGCAGGGTGGCCGCGGATGGAACGATCTCGACGGTCGCGGGCACTGGGTTCGGGTTCGCGGGGGACGGTGGGCGGGCGCTGGAAGCGCGGCTCAACTCTCCTCGCAAGGTGCTCGTCGATGGAGACGGCAACATTTATGTTTCGGACCTGGGAAATCAGCGCATTCGCAAAATTGATCGCAATGGAATCATCTCGACTATTGCGGGCACCGGGACTGCCGGATATTCCGGCGATGGCGGGCCAGCGACAGAGGCTCGGATCAACAATCCGTACGGCTTGGCGCTGGATCCGCAGGGCCGGTTGCACTTCGCCGATCTCGGCAATCATCGCGTGCGCCGGATTGCGAGCGATGGGACAATTTCCACCGTCGTTGGCACTGGCATTGGCTCAAACTCGGGCGATGGTGGCCCGGCGCTTTCGGCTGGCATCATAAATCCGCGAGGGATCGCGATCGACGGCGACGGCGTGTTGTATGTGGCGCACAACGCATGGATTCGCAAGGTCACAAACGGGCAGATCAGCCGCCTGGCGGGCGTCGATATCAACGGTGGCTTTAGCGGCGATGGAGGCCGCGCGGTCGAAGCGCAATTGAGCACGCAATTCGGGATCGCCGTAGCGAGAGACGGATCGGTGTACATGGCCGATCGATCCAATTTTCGCGTGAGGAGGATTACGCAGGCCGGTATGATTTCCACGGTGGCCGGCGGAGGGCACCAAGTGCCCGATGGCAGCCCGGCGAGCACAACACCCTTGCTCCGGCCGGCTGGGATGGCCATCGACAGAAGCGGAAACCTGTTTGTAGCGGAGATAGAGCGGAATACGGTGAGCCGGATCTCTCCATCCGGGGCGTTGACGCGGGCGGCGGGAACGGGACGTACGGCCGGCGTGTTTACGTTAGGGGCGACCGCGGGCGCGACCGATCTCAACGTTCCGGTAGACGTCAGTGTGGACGCCGCTGGAAACCTGTTCGTTGCCACGCAACTATGGCATCGGGTGCTCCGCGTCTCCACCGGCGGGAATGTCTCGGTATTCGCAGGTACGGGCGCGGCGGAGTCAGGTGGCGACGGCGGACCGGCGGCGCAGGGATTGCTGAATCAACCGCAAGGCGTGACGCTGGACGGGGCGGGGAACCTGTACATCGCCGACACGGAAAACGACCAGATTCGCAAGGTATCGGCATCAGGAACGATTGAGCGTTTGGCCGGGCAGAATCAATCCGGCTTTCGCGGCGACAATGGACCGGCGAACGCCTCGTTGCTGAATCGCCCGATGGGACTCGCCGTCGATTCGACGGGATCGGTCTATTTCGCCGATACCAGCAATATGCGTGTCCGCAAGATCACGGCGGCGGGTGTGATTAGCACGGTCGCCGGCAACGGCGGCACGATTTTCGAGGCGCAAGGAGTTCCGGCGGCGTCGATCGGCATCGGCTTGACCACTGGTGTGGCGCTTGACGCAACGGGAAACTTGTATCTCGTTGCGTCAAACCGTGTCTACCGCGTAACGCCGGACGGAAGCATGACTCGGATTGCGGGTACGGGCGCGGTAGGGTTCTCCGGTGACGGAGGCCTCGCGACTTTGGCGCGATTTAACAATCCAACCCGCATCGCAGTGGCGCCGGACGGTCGAATATTCGTTGCCGATACGGGCAACCATACGATTCGCGTGATGACGCCGATCACGGCGGCGTCTCTGGCTATCACACGGGGCGACAATCAAACCGGCCCGGTGAACGGGCTGTTACCGGTTCCGCTTACCGTGCGCGCGGTGAGTTCGGCCGGCATTGGTGTGCCGGGCGTGGTTGTTGGATTTGCGATTGCATCCGGCGCGGGACGGTTGAGTTCCGCTTCGGCGACGACAGGCGACGATGGCACGGCATCCGTCACGCTGACACTCGGTGCGACGGCCGGAACGGTGACGGTGACAGCTTCCGCACCCGGATTACCGGCTGTCACCCTCACCCAAACGGCTACGGCGGCCGGCGGGACGGCTGGCCCAACGCCCCCGTCGATCGCTCCCGGCGGACTGCGCAGCGCGGGTTTAATGTACGCGGCCGGGCGAGTGTCGCCGTCGGCCATCGTCAGCATCTTTGGTTCGGACTTTGCGCCGGCGGGCACGTTCCGGCAGGCCGGCGCGGCCGATCTGGACGGGGCGGTTGTGCCTCGAATTCTCGACGGTGTGTGTGTGCTGTTCGGCACGACCCGCGCGGCGCTGTTTGTGTTGACGCCGGCGCAGATCAATTTGCAGGTGCCTCCCGTGTCGGGTTCCGTTGGAGTGCGCGTCGTGAAGAACTGCGGCACGCCTTCGGAGGTGACGAGCAACACGTTGACCGTGACCGCGCAGCCGGCGACGCCGGAGTTCTTCTCGTTCGCGTTGAATGGGGATGGGCGCAATCCGGTGGCGGCGGTGAATGCTGTCAGCGGTGCGATGGTCGGGCGCGGCGGATCGTTCGTACCGGCGAAACCGGGCGACTACCTGACGATCTACGCGACGGGCTTCGGCGCGACCGATCCGGTGGTTCCCTACGGCGAGTTGGCCGCGGCAGCGGCGCGGGTCACGGCAACCGTGCGTGTGAGAGTTGGCACGGTCGATTTGGACGCGGCGGATATTCTCTATGCCGGCGTGGCGCCCTTCAACGCCGGACTGCATCAGTTGAGTATTCGGCTGCCGGAGTCCACGCCCGCCGGCGACCTGCCAATCGTTGTGACGATCGGCGGGGCGCCGTCGCCTGCGGGGTCGTTTGTTGCGGTAGAGCCGTAAGGGCGATGGCCGGCACGAGGGCCCCAGACCCCCCGTTTGCTAACCTAAAGTTTCGCCCACATCATGTCGTTTCAAATCCGTCCGCAGCGCGAGTTTCTGGTCCAACCGGCCCTTCCCGCGCCCCTCTCCCGTCTTGCGGAGCTCGCCCACAACCTGCTTTGGGTCTGGGACCGGGAGATCCGCTCCATGTTCCGCCGCCTGGATCCGGTCGAATGGCGCGCCTCATCCCACAATCCGGTGCGTATGCTCGGGCAGGTCTCGCAGGCTACGCTCGAAAAGGCGGCTGCCGACGCGCGATTTGTGACGATGTACCGCCGCGCTTGCGAAAAGTTTGACGCCTATATGGCATCGGCCCCTGCCATGACCGGGAAGGTCATCGCCTATTTTTCGATGGAGTACGGCCTTGCCGAAGCGTTGCCCGTCTACTCGGGAGGTCTAGGCGTACTATCCGGCGACCATATGAAGGGCGCATCGGACCTCGCCATGCCGCTGGTTGGTGTCGGACTCCTCTACCAGAAGGGTTACTTTCGTCAGTCGCTAAACCCCGATGGCTGGCAGATCGAAAAATCCCCCGATAACGACTTCTACACGCTGCCTCTCAGCGAAGTCAAAGCGAGCGATGGGCGGGACCTGCTAATCGACGTGCCGATGCCGGGCGGCGACGTTCTGGCGAAGGTCTGGCTGATTCAGGTCGGCCGTGTAAAGCTGTACATGCTGGATACGAACATCCCGCAAAATTCGACCGCGGAAATGCGCGACATCACAGAGCAGCTCTACGGTGGCGACAGCACCACGCGGATTCGCCAGGAGATTGTTCTGGGTATTGGCGGGCTTCGCGCCCTGCGGGCGATGGGCTACGAGCCAACCGTTTATCACATGAACGAGGGGCACTCGGCGTTCCTGGCGCTGGAACGCATCCGTGTCTTGATGGCTAGCTACGGCCTGTCGTTCGAGGAGGCGCTCGAAACCTGCCGGTCCAATAACGTCTTTACGACGCACACCCCTGTGCCGGCCGGCATCGATCTTTTCGATGCCGGGCTGATGCATCACTACTTTAATGAGTACTGCAGTCGAACCGGGTTTTCGATCGAACAGCTTCTCTCGCTGGGAAGGCGGAATCCGCACGACCAGGGCGAGCCGTTTTCGATGGCGATTCTGGCCATCAAAGCGAGCTGCTGGCGGAACGGCGTCAGCCGCCTGCACGGTGAGGTCTCCCGTCAAATGTGGTCAGACCTGTGGCCGTCTCTTCCCGCCGCGGAGGTGCCGATCACGTATGTGACGAACGGCGTCCATATTCGATCCTGGCTGAACGGGGACCTGGTGCAGGTCTACGACAACTATCTGCAACCGGACTGGCGGGACAAGGCCACCGATCCCGACACCTGGAAGCATGTGGACGACGTGCCGGACCACGAACTGTGGGAGGCGCACAAGAAGCGCAAACGCCAGCTCATCAGTTTCGTTCGCGGCCGCGTGCTGCAGGGTGCGCAACAGCGCAAGGCATCCTCGCTGGAGATTCGGCGCCTCAATGAAGCTCTCGACCCGGACGTCTTTACGATCGGCTTTGCCCGCCGCTTTGCGACCTATAAGCGCGCGACGCTGATGCTGCGCGACCTGGGCCGGCTGAAACGTCTCCTGACAAACAACCGGATGCCGGTGCAGATCCTGATCGCCGGCAAGGCGCACCCGCGCGACGTGCCCGGAAAAACGCTCATTCGCGAGATCTTCCAGCTTTCGCGCGACCCGGAAATCGCGAACCGGTTGATCTTCATCGAAGATTACTCCATTGCCGTGGCCCGTGAGCTGGTGCACGGCGTGGACGTTTGGCTGAATAATCCGCGCCGGGGCGAGGAAGCCTGCGGGACCTCCGGAATGAAGGCGGGAATCAACGGCGTGTTGAACCTGTCGATTTTGGATGGATGGTTCGATGAGTCCGACGATGTCTCCGGCGGCTGGGCCATCGGAGACCGCGAGCACTATAGCGACGACCAGGACGACATGCACAATTCGTCGCTGCTTTCGATGCTCGAGAACGAGATTGTCCCGCTCTACTATTCGGCGCGCGAAGACGACGTTCCGCACGAATGGGTGCGCCGCATGAAGCAGTCCATCAAGGCGCTGACGCCCCAGTACGATGCCCGGCGGATGCTCGACGACTACGACCGGCTGCTCTACACGCCGGCTCACGAGCTGCGCGCGGAGACGCGCGGCGGCAACTTCGCCCGCAGCCGCCAGCACGCGGCGTGGGATCGAAATATCCGGGCCGCCTGGCACAACGTTCGATTCCTGGATTTCGGCGGTGCGCCGGCGGGCGCGGTGTTGAGCGGCCATGCCTTGCCGTTGCACGCGCTGGTGGAACTCCATGGTCTGGAACCGGTCGATGTTCGCGTGGAGGCTGTGATTGGCCGCGTGGACGCCGGCGGAATCCTGAAAGACACCGAAATCGTGGGCCTGCAGGCAGCAGAGCAGCACGGCTCCGCCTGGCTCTTCCGCTGCGACTACTCCCCGCAACAGACCGGCCGCCTCGGCTGCGCGTTCCGGGTCTCCTCCAACCACTTCGATCACCCGCTGACCCGGCCCACCGACGCGCTTCTGAAGTGGGGTTGATCTCCTCGCCAGGGGTTCAGTAGGATTGAAACCAATGGCAAAGACCGCGCTCTTAATACTCGCACTCCTTACTCCGCTTCTGGCGGCTGAAAAGACGCTCGACATGTACTTCATCGACGTGGAGGGCGGCCAGGCCACGCTCGTGGTCACGCCGGACAAACAATCCTTGCTGGTCGACACAGGTTGGCCGGGGTTTGAGGACCGCGACGCGGACCGCATTGTTCGCGTGGCGAAGAAGGCGGGCGTGAAGAAACTGGATTTCCTGGTCATCACGCACTACCATCGCGATCACGTCGGCGGAATCATGCAATTGGTAAAGAAGATGCCGGTCGGCACCTTTGTCGATCATGGGCCGAACCGGGAATCCGGCGCGGCGGCCGATCAACTGATGGAAACCTATTCCAAGGCGACGGCGACCGGCCAACGCCTGCAGGTGAAGCCCGGCGACCGGATACCGCTGAAGGGCGCTGAGGTTCTGGTGCTGACGGCGGACGGGAATCGCGTCGGTCAAGCCGTTCCGGGCGGAGGGCAGGCCAATTCGTTGTGCGCCAACGCCACGAAGAAAGGCGACGATCCCACGGAGAACGCCCGCTCTGTTGGGACCCTCTTCACTTTTGGCAAATTCAAATTCGTCGACCTGGGAGACCTGACCTGGAACAAGGAGTTGGAGCTGGCCTGCCCTGAGAACCTGATCGGCCCGGTGGACCTGTATTTGACGACCCATCATGGAATGGATATCTCTGGCCCAGCCGAACTGGTCCACGCCCTGCGGCCTCGCGTGGTGGTGATGAACAACGGCTCCCGCAAGGGTGGCTCGCCAGCGGCATGGAAGGTCGTGAAGGCGTCACCTGGTCTGGAAGATCTGTGGCAGTTGCACTTCGCCAATGCCGGCGGGCAGGAGAGCAACGCCCCCAACGCGTTCCTTGCCGATCTGAACGATACCGGCGAGGGCAACTACATCAAAGTCAGCGCCACAAAAACCGGTGCGATGACCGTCTACAACTCCCGGAATAAATACACGAAGGCGTACGCGGCAAAATAGAAGTTGCCAATGCGATTTCTCCACACGGCCGATTGGCAGATCGGAATGAAAGCCGCCTCTGCCGGCAGGGCCGCGCCGCGCGTGCGGGAAGCGCGTTTCGCCGCCGCCGAACGGGTCGTCGCCCTGGAAGCGGATTTCCTGCTCGTGGCCGGCGACACCTTTGAAGACAATGGCGTCGACCGGGCTATGGTGGAACGCACGGCGGCCATCCTGGCGCGCTTTCGCGGCCCCGTGTTCCTGTTGCCCGGCAACCACGACTCGCTTGTACCGGGCTCCGTCTGGGATCACCCTTCGTGGTGGCAGTACGCGAATCTAAATGTGGTCCGGGCGGCCGGCGCCATTCCTGTCCCTGGCGGCACGCTGCTCGCCGCGCCACTCACCGGGACCCACTCCCGGAATGACCCTACTCTTTGGCTGGAATCCGTTCCGAGGCCGCCGGGGATCGTGATCGCCATGAGCCACGGCACGGTCGAAGGAATCGACCCAGAGACCGAGCACTATCCGATTTCCCGTTCGGCCTGGAGGCGGGCTGGGCTCGACTACCTGGCGCTCGGCCACTGGCACTCGACGGCGATCTACGATGGCGGTCGAATGGCATACTCCGGCACGCACGAGACGACCAGGTTCGGCGAGCGGGCCAGCGGCAACGTTCTGCGCGTGACGCTCTCCGGTAGCGTGGCCATCGAGACTCTCCCGGCAGGTACGATTCGTTGGGAAACTTTGGACGCGGATTTGCGCGGGCCCGGTGAGTTGGAGCCGCTTCGGGCCGCGCTGCAGGCGCTCCCGGACGAGTCGCTGGTTCGTTGCCGGCTCTCCGGCCTGCTCCACGCCGGGGATCGCGCCGCGCTTGAGCAGCTACGCGATATCGGTTCGCGGTTCCTGCACTTTTCCCTGCGAACGGACGGCCTGCTGCCCGCTGCCGGTTCGCAGTGGATGGAAGAGCTCCCGCCTGGTGCCGTGCGCGCCGCCGCTGCGCGCCTGCTCGGCGCAGCGCGGGAGGGTGACCAGAGCGCCTCCGATGCCTTGCTGGAACTCATGGCCTTCGCAGCCAGGGTTGAGCCATGATTCTCGAATCCATCCACCTGGAAGGATTCCGGTGTTTCGATCAGCCGCTGCGCCTCGACGGATTCGGGCCGGGCCTGAACATACTCTCCGGGCCGAACGGCTCGGGCAAGTCCACGGTTCTTCGCGGGCTGCGGCACGCTTTGGTCGACTCTCACGCCACGACGGGCACGGCAGTGAAGGAACAGATGCAGCCGTGGGGCCGTGCGCTGAGCCCCCGCCTTGCGGTTGTTTTTCAGAACGGCGGTCAGCGCTGGCGCGTGGAGAAGCAGTTCCTGCAATCGCCGCGCGCCCGGCTCGAGCGGGAGGAAAATGGCCAGTTCCGGCCGGTGGCTGAAGGAAATGCGGCGGTCCAGCGGCTGCAAGCCATGTTTCATGCCGACGCGCCGCACCGCGGCTTGGCGGAGAACGCGAATCTTGGGCTTCTGCAAGTACTCTGGACGCCCCAAGGCCGGCCGGATACTCCGGACTGGGGCCAGGGAGTCCGGGCCGTGGTGGAAGCGTCGCTGGGTGCGGTGGTGGCTTCGCCGAAGGGCCGCGCGATCGAGGCGGCCGTGCAGTCCGCCGCGCTCGCTTACTTTACTCCGGGTGGCAAATACCGGCCCTCTGAGGAGGAAAAGCGGCTGGACGGAGCCGGTGAGCGGCTCACCCAGGCGCGGGCCGCCTGGAGGGAGGCGTCTGCGCGCGGAGCCCAGCTTTTGGCGGTGCGGCAGCGTGCGGAAACGGAAGCCGGGGCGGCGGCGCTGGCGGAAACGAAGCGAAAGGATGCCGAGGCGCGCGTCGCCGCGCTCTCCGGCCTACGGGAAAAGCTGGCGAACGCCCGCGCGTCGGAAGCCACGGACCGGCGGGCGTTTGAGAGATTGCGCCAAGCGATGGATGCCATAGGCCGGGAGCGCAGCCTCGTTAAGGAGCTGGAACAAGCTGTCCGGCGGCTCAGCGCCGCCCGGGCGGCCATCGAGCTGTCGATGGACCGGCGGGCGGATTTGGCCGTGAAATCGGCGGAGTTCGAAGCGCTCGTCCAGATTGGGAACGATGCCAAGGAATGGATGGCCGCCCAGCCGGCCCGCTTGATCGTCACACCGGAACAGCCGATCCGCGTGGAGCACGGCGCCGGGGCCACCGGCGCCGTGCCCGGCCAGGAGGCGCTCTTCCCCGGGGATGGCATCCGGCTGCCCGGCATCGCGCGGATCCGGGTGGAGGCCAGCGCCGCAAGGGAGAAGATCCTCGCCCGGCGTCCTGAATGGGCCACTCACCCCCCGGAGTTGGAACTGCTGCGGGAACGGTATAAATCTATGAAGACCGCGCTCGACGCCGCCAAAGCCGGGTTCGAGACGGCGAACAGCGCCGCGGAGCGGGAGCTCGCCGCCGCCGAAACCGTGGAGCGGCAGCTCACCAACGAATTGGCCGCCGTTCGAGCGGAGTTAACGCAGCGGGAGTTGCCGCCGGACCTGGCTGACCAGACGGACCAGGCGGCCATTCGAGCCACCGCGGCGCGCGCATTGGCGGAGGAGTTGGAGCGAGAGTTGGCCACGGCCGGCGGCGACCCGGAACCGGCCGTCCGCGCGGCCGCCGCGGAAGAACGCGCCGCCAAGTCGGCGCTCGAAAGAACCCTGCAGGAGGAGGCGCGCCTGGAGGGGCAAATTGAACTGACCGCCACCCAGAACTTGTACGGACGGGTGACCGAACTGGAAGAGGAGGAGGCTGTGCTGAACGCCGCGGCCGTCCGGTATCGCCGCCGCGCCAACGCGCTCCAAACACTGCGCCAGGCGATCGCCGCCGCTTCGGCGGAACTGGCGGCCGCGCTTCCGGAGCGTCTGTCCGGGCCGGTGAGCGAGATATGGGGGCGGCTGACAGGCGGCGGTCCGGTCGCGCTGAACGCTCAGTGGAAGCCGGCGGCCGTCCATGTGCCCGTGGACCATCTTTCCGGCGGCGAGGCCGAGCAGGTGGCCTTCGCCACCCGGCTTGCCCTGGCCCGCCACCTGGCACGCGAAGAGCGCCAGCTTGCCGTCTTCGACGACGCTTTTCTCGCCACTGACGCCGCCCGGGCTGCGATTATCCTAGAAATCCTGCAGGAAGCCACAGCGGAGCTTCAGATCTTGATTCTGACGTGCCATCCAGAGCGCTATGATCGGCTCCCGGCTGCCGTTCGAATGGAACTGGGTCCTCGGTACTAGCCGGGTCCTGGTTAAATTGGGACGAAAGACAGGCTTGGCCGGCCTCAGGAGAAACCGTATTCTAAGTGCACCGGCGGACGTCACAGTCTACCGGTTAATTCCTCCGATGGCGAGCCGGAATGCACTTTCCGGCTCTTTTTTTCGGACGCCCCGCTTCGGCCGAGCGGCCTAGAACACATCGAGCAGGTGGCCCATCTTCTCTCTTTTGGTTCGCAAGTACTCCTCGGCGTGCTCCTGCGGGGCCACCACGGCCGGAACGCGCTCCGCCACGTGGACCCCGGCGCTTTCCAAGGCGGCGATCTTGTCCGGGTTGTTCGATAGAAACTTCACCGAGTTCAGACCGAAGTACTTCAGGATGGCTACCGGCAATTCGTAGTTGCGGAGGTCGGCGTCGAATCCTAGCGCCAGGTTCGCCTCCACGGTATCCGCGCCGTGGTCTTGCAGCTCATACGCTCGCAGTTTGTTCATTATGCCGATGCCCCGGCCTTCCTGGTGCTCATAGATCACCAGGCCTCGCTCCTCCTCCGCTACCTTGGCTAGAGCGAGTTCCAGTTGCGCGCGGCAGTCGCAGCGGAGCGAGTGGAAGACATCGCCGGTCAGGCACTGGGAATGGATGCGAACCAGCGGCGGAGGGCCATCCAGCGGGCCCATACGGAGCACAACGGCCTCTTCGGTCCTTCCTTCCCAATGTCCCACGAAGCCGTAGATCCGAAACGGCCCAAAGCGGGTCGGGAAGTCTGCTTCCGCTACTTTTTCCAGCCGAAATGCTTGATTTTCCGCCATCTAACGAGCATCGCCCGTACAATGCGGCGATAATTCCATTATAGCTCGATGCTGGAGCAACACCTTGTCATCCTACTCTTGAAGCTGGCCGTGGCCGCGTCGCTCGCGTCGATCCTCGGGCGTTCCGGCGCGTTCCTGCGCATGCTGCTCCGGGAGGAGCGGACGTATCAGCAGCGCTTCCAGATGGCCATTGGATTCGGCGTGATCTTCGGCGGCAGCATCGCGCTGCGCGTGCTTTCGAACAACAACTTTCAGGCGCTGGATCTCGGCCTGGAAGGCGCGCTGCTCGCGGGAATTCTCGGTGGCTACTTCACCGGCCTGACGGGTGGTGTTCTGATTTCGCTCGCCGCTTGCGCCAACGGCGAATGGCTGGCCATGATCCTCTACGCCGGCGTGGGCGTGTTGGGCGGCCTGCTCCGCGACGTCGCGCCCGCGACCGACGACATCTGGAGTTTTTCTCCCTACTTCGACCTCAATGTCTACCGCCTTTTCCGGGCCAAGTACGACACGCGAATCACCGCGTTTCATCTCTTTCAATTCCTGACCATCGTCTTTGCCGAGTTCCTGCGATGGGCCCTCGACCAGATCTCGCCGGACCGCCTGCTGCATACGCTCTATGCGAACTGGGACCAGCCCGGCTGGCTGGATATGGTCATGATCTACACGACCACGCTGTTCGCCTTCGCCATTCCGTTGAAAATCTGGAACTCCATCCGCCAGGAGAAGACCCTGGAGGCGCAGCAACTCCTGTTAACCGAAGCCCGCCTGCGCGCCCTTACGAGCCAGATCAACCCGCACTTCTTATTCAACACGCTGAACACGGTGAACTCGCTGATTCGTACCGATCCGGAACAGGCCCGCGCCGTGGTTCGCAAGCTCTCCAATATTCTTCGCCGCCTGCTGCGGAAGGATGACAACCTGAGCCCGCTCCGCGACGAACTGAGTTTTATCAACGACTACCTCAGCATCGAAATGACCCGCTTCGGAGAAAAGCTCCGGTTCGTGAACGAGGCAAGCGCCGATACGCTCGATCGCCTGATCCCGTCGATGCTCCTCCAGCCAATCATCGAGAACTCCATCAAGCACGGCCTCAGCTCCAAGGTGGAGGGGGGCACGATCACCCTTCGGACGCGGATCTTCAACGAGCGCGTCCATATTGAAATCGAGGACGACGGTGTCGGTGTGCCCGAGGAAAAGCTAGGCACGATGTTCGACTCCGGCATCGGCGTGTCGAACGTCAACGAGCGCCTAAAAGTGCTGTTTCAGGGCGATTACCGAATGGATATCGATACCCGGCCTGGAGAGGGAACCCGGACCCACATCGAGTTCCCCGACTTGAACACCCGCCATTGAGGTACAATTTCGCAACGACTGCTTATGCAGACTGCTGTCGCAATCCGCACAAACAAACTGCCCAAAACCATAGCGGCGCACACGCGTTTTGTCTATGACCATCTGGCGTCCGTATATCCGGCGTCGACCTATT
>Ga0194122_10001450_pt1 | contig 28883 bp, 20 predicted proteins | sample TA2MahCa10mmetaG_FD_155487 | JGI IMG/M metagenome (GOLD analysis project Ga0194122, IMG submission 155487) | Freshwater microbial communities from Lake Tanganyika, Tanzania - TA2015021 Mahale Deep Cast 10m | ecosystem: Environmental > Aquatic > Freshwater > Lake | place: Tanzania: Lake... | reverse complement strand
CCGCGGTCGCAAGCTGGCCGCGCAACTCAGCGTTCTCCCACTCCACTTGCTCGACTCGCAAAGCGAGCTCTCCCAGTCGCTGCGACAGTCCCCTCACATCCTCCCGCAAGTTCGCCACCTCCACTGGGAGGTGCTGGGCGTGAAGCGTCCCGGCCAAAACTAGGACAAGGCAACGCAGCGGGAGCATCGGCGAGGGACAATGAGGCGCGCGGGAACGAAAACAAGCGGCTAGTGGGTCGCGTCCGTCGCGGGCGGGCGCGGCGGCACCAGCAGCGCGGGCATCCGATGGGAGCCGAACATCGCCCCTAGCGGCAGGGGAAAGCCCCGCAGGAACTCCCCCGCCGGCAACATCCGGCTACCGGGCCGCTGCAGCCGGCGCAGCCGCAGGAGTCCCTGTCCGGTCCACACCAAAAGCCCCGCCACGTCGGTCCCTGCAACGGCGCCCGGGGTCCCAGGCGGGCCCGGCGGGTAGGCGTCCGGTAGGTCCGCCAGTCCGAATTTCAGGACCTCCGGACCGAGCGCGGCGCAGCAACCGGGCCACGGGAAAAGCCCGTTGATGCGCGCCGCGAGTTCCGCGGCGGGCCGGGCGAAGTCCACCGCCCCGTCCTCCTTGGCCAGTTTCCGGCAATGCGTCACCTCGGCCTCGTCTTGCGGGGCGAAGGCAAGTTCACCCCGCGCGAGCGGCGGCAGGCACCGTGCGACGAGAGGCACGCAGGCCGCCGCGAGACGCGCGTCGATCTCAAGGGCGGTGTCCAGCGCGCCGATCGGGACCCGCTCGCGGCCCGCGATAGGGCCCGCGTCGAGCCGACGCACGATCCGCATCAGGGAAACGCCCGTCTCCCGTAGACCCAAAGCGACCGCGGTCTGGATCGGTGAGGCCCCGCGGAGGGCCGGCAAAAGAGAGGTGTGCAGGTTGAGCATCCCGAGCCGGGGCACAGCGAGGAAATCGTCCCGCAGAAGGTGGCCGTAAGCCATGACCAACCCGAGGTCCGGCCGGAGCGCCGCGAATTGCGCGGTGACGTCAGGCTTCAGGCGTTCCGGTTGTAGGACCGGCAGCGCGCGGGCCTCCGCCCAAGCCTTGATCGCGTTCGGTCGCACCTGTTGCCCGCGTCCGGCCGGACGGTCCGGCTGGGTGAAGACGCCGACCACTTCGGCCACGGAGGCTCCATCCCCGGCGAGCCAGTCCAGGAGCGGCCGGGCGATGGGATCAGAGCCGAGGAAGACGAGGCGCAGCGGCGGCATACGGAGGAAGTGACCGCCGCCGGCACGCTGGATCAAAGCAAATCCCTGCCAGAAAGCGTTCTCGCCTGCACATCTTCCCCCCGGCTTGCTCGGGACCGAATGAATTCCCCGGAGCCCACGACCTACGACGCCTACGCGGCCCTGCGGGTGCCCCAGTACCGGGATTACCTGATCGGGAGCTCTCTGGCCCTCTTCGGCCGGCAGGCGGTCCTCGCGGCGGTGACGTGGCAGGTCTACGATTGGACCCGCTCCGCCGCGGCGCTCGGGCTGGTGGGCGCCGTGAACGTGCTGCCCCTGCTGGCCCTCTCGCTGCCCGCCGGTGCGCTGGCGGACCGGCACGACCGGCGCCACCTCATCGCGGCGGGCACGGCGGTGCTCGTGCTCGCCAACGGCCTCCTCGCTCTGCTCTCGGCCGCAGCGGAATCCCTACCGGCCTGGGCCCCGCTCGGCTGGGGCAATGCGGCGCTGCGGGCGGTGGCCGGATGGTTCGAGCTCTCGGGCGACCCCGCCCAGCTGCGTTTCGACCAACCCGCACTACCCTTGATGTTCCTGCTGCTTCTGGGCCACGCAACCGTGCGGATCCTAGTGTGGCCCGCCCGCGCCAGCATCACCCCACTGCTGGTGCCCAGCCCTGCCCTCGGCAACGCGATCACCTGGAACTCAAGCAGCTTCGAAATTGCCACCATCGCGGGTCCCGCCCTCGGCGGCCTGCTCATCGCGGCAGGCGGCACGACCGCGGTCTACCTCCTCGGGACGGTGACGGAACTCCTCTTTCTCGTCGCGATCGCGCGCGTGCGCTACTTCCACCCGCCGCCCCCGGTGCCGGGGCGTCGCTCGTGGCGAGATATGCTGGCGGGAGCCGAATTTATCTGGAAGCGGAAGGTGATCCTCGGCGCGAGCAGCCTCGACCTGTTCGCGGTGCTGCTGGGCGGCGCCACGGCGCTGCTGCCCGTGTTCGCGGCCCAGATCTTGGAGGTAGGCCCCGTCGGTTTCGGCTGGCTCCGCGCCGCCCCGTCCATCGGCGCAATCGGGATGGCATGCTGGCTGGCGCACCGCCCGCCCCTCGCTCGGCCGGGCCGCGCCCTCCTCTGGTCCGTCGCCGGCTTCGGGTTCGCGACCATCCTCTTCGGCTGGTCGCGTTCACTGTGGCTTTCGCTCCTTGCTCTCGCCCTCACCGGCGCGCTCGACAACGTCAGCGTGGTCGTCCGCCAATCGCTCGTGCAACTGCTTACGCCCGACGCGCTGCGGGGACGCGTAACGGCGGTGAACCAGATCTTCATCGGCTCCTCCAACGAGATCGGAGCGTTGCGCGCGGGCCTGATGTCGGCCGCCGTGGGGCCGGTCGCGGCGGTCGTCTGGGGCGGGTTGGGCACCGTGCTGGTGGCCGCCGCGGTCGCCCGGACGGTCCCCCAGCTCCGGAGCCTGCCGCCGCTGCACACACTCCGGCCCTAAAGCCGGCGAGGCCCAAGAGCTGACCCCGCGTCGGCGCGAACGATCAGTACCGGTAGTGCTCGGGTTTGTAGGGCCCGCCGACCGGCACGCCGAGGTAGCTGGCCTGGTCCTTGGTCAGCTTCGTGAGCTTCGCGCCGATCTTCTCGAGGTGCAGGCGGGCCACTTCCTCGTCGAGGTGCTTCGGCAGCCGGTAGACGCCGACCGCGTACGCATCGCGGTTGCGCCACAGGTCCATCTGCGCGAGCACTTGGTTGGTGAAGCTGTTCGACATCACGAACGACGGGTGGCCGGTGGCGCAGCCGAGGTTCACCAGCCGCCCCTCGGCGAGCAGGTAGATTGAGCGCCCGTTCGGGAACGTGTACTGGTCGTACTGCGGCTTAACGTTGATCCGCTTGGCGTCCGACTGGTTCAGGCGCTCGACCTGGATCTCGTTGTCGAAGTGGCCGATGTTGCAGACGATCGCCTGGTCCTTCATCCGCCGCATATGCTCGAGGGTCAGGATGTCACGGTTGCCCGTGGTCGTGACGTAGATGTCGGCGGTGCCGAGCGTGGACTCCACCGTGTTGACCTCGAAGCCCTCCATCGCGGCCTGCAGGGCGTTGATGGGGTCGATCTCGGTGACGATGACCCGCGCGCCGAAGCCGCGCAGCGAGTGGGCCGAGCCCTTGCCGACGTCGCCGTAGCCGCAGACGCAGGCGACCTTGCCCGCGATCATCACGTCGGTCGCCCGCTTCAGGCCGTCGGCGAGCGACTCCCGGCAACCGTAAAGATTGTCGAACTTCGACTTGGTCACCGAGTCGTTCACGTTGATGGCGGGAACGCGGAGCTTCCCCTTCTCCATCATCTGGTAGAGGCGGTGGACGCCGGTGGTGGTCTCCTCGGAGACGCCGCGCCACTGGGCCGCGATGCTCTTCCAGCAGCCGGGGCGCTCGCGGCTAACCTTGATCAGCAGGTTCTTGATGACCTGCTCCTCGTGGGACGAGGACGGGGTCTTCACCCAGTCGCTGCCCTCCTCGAGCTCGCAGCCCTTGTGGATCAGGAGCGTGACGTCACCGCCGTCGTCGACGACGAGCTGGGGACCGAGCCCCTGCGGGAACGAGATGGCGCGCAGCGTGAGGTCCCAGTACTCCTCGAGGGTCTCGCCCTTCCAGGCGAACACGGGCGTACCGGCGGCGGCGATGGCGGCCGCGGCGTGGTCCTGGGTCGAGAAGATGTTGCACGAGGCCCAGCGCACGTCGGCGCCCAGCTCCTGCAGCGTCTCGATGAGGACCGCCGTCTGGATCGTCATATGCAGCGAGCCGGTGATGCGCACGCCGGCGAGCGGGCGCTTCGGGCCGAACTTGCGCCGCACCGCCATCAGGCCGGGCATCTCGTGCTCGGCGATCGCGATTCCCTTGCGGCCCCAGGCGGCGAGGGAGAGGTCCTTGACCGCATGGTCAGGAGCCGCGGGGCGGCGTTTCTTGGCGGAGGAGGTGGCCATAAGGAGGAAGGGCGCGGTTCAGCGGAGGGCGGCCTTGAGCGCGGCGGCCTTGGTGGTCGACTCCCAGGGCATCCCGGGCTTGCCGAAGTGGCCGTAATTGGTCGTCTGCCGGTAGATCGGCCGCTTGAGGTTCAGCGCCGCCACGATGTCGGCCGGCTTGAAGCTGAACACCTGCTGCACGGCCGCGGTGATGCGCTCGTCGGTGACGCCGGGCTTGGCGGTGCCGAACGTGTTGACGTGGACCGAGACCGGCTGCGGGTGCCCGATCGCGTAGGCGAACTGGATCTCCGCGTGCTCGGCGAGGCCGGCGGCGACGATCGTCTTGGCGACCCAGCGGCCCATATAGGCGGCCGAACGGTCGACCTTCGAGGGATCCTTGCCCGAGAACGCGCCGCCGCCATGCCGGCCCCAGCCGCCGTAGGTGTCGACGATGATCTTGCGGCCCGTGAGGCCCGAGTCGCCCTGCGGCCCGCCAGTGACGAAGCGGCCCGTCGGATTGATCAGGTATTCGGTGTTCCGCGTCAGCAGCTTCGCGTCGATCACCCTCTTGATGACGTTCTCGATCAGGTATTTTTCGATCGTGGCGTGGCGGACGTCCGCCGTGTGCTGGGTGGAGATGACCACGTTGACCACCTCGACCGGGCGGCCGTCCTCGTAGCGGACGGAAACCTGGGACTTCGCGTCGGGGCGCAGCCACTCGACCGCGCCCGACTTGCGGATCCGGGTGAGCTTCCGCCCGAGGCGGTGCGCGAACATGATCGGGGTCGGCATCAGCTCCGCGGTCTCGTTGCACGCGTAGCCGAACATGATTCCCTGGTCGCCCGCACCCTGCTCGGCGGTCTTCTTGCCCTCCGCCTTGCGGGCGTCGACGCCCTGAGCGATGTCGGCGGACTGCGCCGTGAGGTAATTGTTGATAAACACCGAATCGGCGTGGAACACGTCGTCGTCGTTCACGTACCCGATGTCGCGGATCGCATCGCGGATGACTTGGCCGAGATTGATCGCCTCCTCGATCGGCTTAGTGCGGCCCGTCCGTTTGTCCTGCAGCTTCGGGATCGTAATCTCCCCACCCACCACGACGACGTTGGACTTGACGAACGTCTCGCAGGCCACGCGGCTCTGGCGGTCCACCGCGAGGCAGGCATCGAGCACGCTATCGGAGATGAGGTCTGCCACCTTGTCGGGATGTCCTTCGCCAACGGACTCGGAGGAGAAAACGAACGATTGGGCCATTTGGGTATTGGTTTGGGAAACCTGAATCCAACCGCCTGTCACCCCGGTGCGCAAGGCCAAACATCAACGCATCCTGATGTTATGATGCGTATTTCGCTGATGTAGGAGCCTCGGATTTAGCAGGTTGGAGAGGTCCGCCGCGGCCGGAATCACCGGTACAGCGCCGTGGTGGGGGCCGTGGTGAGCACGTTGTATTGCCGGATGCCGAGGCGCCACCACGGGGCGAGGTCCTCGGTGCGGGCGCTCCAGAGGTCGCGGTGGAGTTCCATCATCGAGTCCGCGTCGAGCAGCAGCGCCATCTTCTCGCGGGGGGTGAAGCGGTCGGGGCCGTCGCGGAGCAACCGCCCCCGCAATTGGGCGAACCACTCGCGCGACTCCTCGGTGCGGCGGCGCTGGCGCAGGAGCGCGACGTGCAGCGCGTTCACGTAGGGGTCCAGCACGGCCTGAAGCAGCCCGTAATCGGCTCGCAGCGGCTCGAGCGGCGGGAGGTGGCGGTAGCACTCCGCCAGATTCTGGTCGAGCCGGCGGAGTTCGTAGGGCGGCGCCGTCTCCTCCGGGGTCAGGAAGAGGCCCCAGCGCCGGGCGGCCCGACCGAGGCGACCCTGACCGAGCAGAATCGAGAGCGGCGCGGCCAGCACGAGCGGCACCACCACCGGACTGAGCCACGCGAAGAAGGCCGGCGACAGCACGTAGGCGGACACGCCCCACCCCAGCCCGAGGAGCATCTGGCCCCCGTGGGTGAGAATGGCCTCGCGCCAGTCGGTCCCGTCGTCCTTCGCGCCCCGCCGCTGCGTCAGCCAAGTGACGCCCTGGCCAAGTAGGGTGAAGACCACGAACTTGCTGTGGAAAACCATATTGATCGGGGCGAGCAGGGCGGAGCCGACCGACTCGAGGAGGAAGCTGAGCGCGAGCCGCGCCCGGCCCCCGTAGCGCTGCACCTCGTGCGGCCGATCCCAGGTCACGGCTAGTCCCGCGAGTTTGGGCAAGAACAGGAGTAGCATCGTCAGGGCGAACAGGGCCAACGCGCTGGGCAGGCCGGGGGGCAGGCCGAGCGCTGTCACGGCAGGCGCCACCGCGACAGCTGGGGCCTCGCCCGAGCGCGAGAAGACCTCGAGCGTGCACAACAGCATAAAGAGAAGCCAGAGCGGCGAGGCCGCGTAGCCCATCACGCCCATCAGCAGGTGGAATCGACTGACGGGACGGAAGCCCTCCGCGGTGAGCAGCCACGCGTGCTGGAGGTTACCCTGGCACCAGCGCCGGTCGCGCTTGGCGGAGTCGATCAGGGTCGGCGGCCCCTCCTCGTAGGTGCCATCGATGCCCGCGGCGAGCCAGACGCCCCACCCCGCCTTGCGCATCAGCGCGGCCTCGACAAAGTCGTGGGAGAGGATGCGCCCCCCAAAGGGCTCGCTGCCCGGCAGTTCCGGCAGCGCGCAGTGCTCGATGAAGGGCTGTACGCGGATCACCGCGTTGTGGCCCCAGTAGTTGCCATCGTGCTGCTGCCAGTAGTTCAACCCCGCTAGGAACAGCTCGCCGTACAATCTGCTTGCGAAAGCCTGCATCCGCGCAAACGGCGTCTCCCCGTTGATCAGCCGCGGCGCCGTCTGGATGATCCCCACCTGCGGGTGCTGCTCCATCAGCGCGACCAACTGGACCAGCGCGCGCCCGGTCATGATCGAGTCCGCGTCGAGGACGATCATATAGCGGTAGCGCCCGCCCCAACGGCGCAGGAAGTCGCCGAGGTTGCCGGCCTTCTTGTTCGCGGAGTGCCGGCGCTTGCGGTAGAAAATGCGCCCGAAGCCGTCGACCTGCTTGCAGAGCTCCAGCCACGCCACCTCCTCCTGGATCCACTGGTTCGGCTGGCTGGAGTCGCTGAGCACGAAGAAGTCGAAGGGCTCGAGCCGGTGGGTCTCCTGCAGCGAGCGGTAGACGACGCGCAGGCCCTCGAACACGCGGCTGACGTCCTCGTTGCACACCGGCATCACGATCGCGGTGGACGCCAGCGGCGCATCCGGCGGCACCGCCGCGGCGTCGATGCGCGCCCGGTCCCCGCCGCGGTTCACGACGTACAGCCCGACCATCGCCGTGCAGAAGCCCGCGGCGACGTGGGTGAACAGGATCGTAAACACCACGAGCAACGCCCCCTCGAGCGCCGTGATCCCTCCGCGCCAGAGAAGATCCGCCAGGAACCAGGTCGCGACGCTGGTCAGGAGGAAGATGGCGGTGAAGAAGAGCGAGCGGCGCCGGGTGAGCCGTCGGTCATCCATCCTGCCTGGCAGGTGCGGTTGCATCGCGGGTCAGCGGGTCAGCCGGAACAGCGCAGCGAGGATCCCGGCAAGCAGGGCCCAGAGGAAAAGCACGCGGAGGACGGGCCACTTGCCGATGCGTTCGATGGTGTCTCCCGCCGCCTCGGGGATCGGGCCGAGGTCGATCGGCCGCGGTACCATGCTGGAAATCTTCAGGTCGGGACCGGCCCGCAGCACCCCGGCGTGCATCGCCGCGCAGAACTCCCTCGGGATCTGCGCCGACTCGAGGAACGCGTAGGGCCAGCGGCCCGGTCCATCGCAAAGCAGCAGCGCGACGCGCCCCTCGATCGTCCGGCGGTCCCCCGGGGCGCCGCGCTCCCCGAGCATCGCGGCGAACCACTCGTCGATCTGCCGTTCGGCCTCCTCCGCCGCGAGCCGGGTGGGGCTGAGCGCCGGGTCGGCCGCGTGGCGCACCGCCGCCCGCTGCAGGATCCGCAGGATCAGGCGGCTCTGGTGGAGCCGGTTGTGGATCCGGTGCGCGCGCAGGTAGTCCTCCACGCGCACGTACGCCTCGTTCCAGTCGGCCATCGAGCCGGTGGCCGGGCGGAAGACCATTGCCAGCTCGACGCGGTCGGCAGGGGAGGCGTTCATAACTGCCAGAGGTGCGACCACGTCTCGGAGAGCGTCTGGCCCCCGTGCCGCAGGAAGCAACGCAGCTCCACGGGGCGCGGCTCCGCCGGCGGCCGCACCAGGAAGGCGACGCGCCAGCTGCCGTTGAACCGGTTGCGCTGGACGGTGACGTGGTGCGGCGTGGCGGCGTCACCCACCGTGACCACCGCCTCGACCGGCGCTTCCGCGGCCAGCCCCGCCAACGGACCACCGGCGAAATCCACCACGAAGCGCTCGAACCCGGGCTCGTGCACGCCCGACTTGCCGCGCCGGGTCGCGACCACTCGCGCGCCGGGGGGAGCGACCCCGTCGAGGATCCAGCGCAGGCGGTACTCGAGCGCGAACGGCGTGCCCGGCACGGGCGCGGTCTCCGGCACCCAGCAGGCGACGACGTTGTCGTCGAATTCCGTCCGGGTGGGGATTTCGACCAACCTGACACCGCCCCGGCCCCAGCGTCCCACGGGCTCGACCCAGAGGCTCGGACGCTGGTGGTAGGCCGCCTCGAGGTCCTGGTAATGCTCGAAGTCCCGATCGCGCTGCAGCAGGCCGAAGCCGCGCGGGTCCTCGTCCGCGAAGGTCGCGACCGTGAGGCGCGCGGGGTTGGTGAGCGGACGCCACAGCCACTCCCCCGCGCCGCGGTGCAGGAGCAGCCCGTCGGAGTCGTGCACCTCCGGACGGTAATCCTCCGGCGCCGCCCCGTTGCCCTCGCCGCGCCAGAACATGCTCGTGAGCGGGGCCACGCCCACCACCGCGGAGGCGCGACGGAAATGCAGCTCCGCGGTCACCGCGACGACCGTCTCGGTCCCGGGGGTGATCCGGAAGCGGTAGGCTCCGGTGACGCTTTCGCTCTCCAGCAGCGCCAGCACCGTGATCGCGCGGTCGTCCGCCCCCGGCCGCTCGAGCCAGAACTCGCTGAAGCGCGGGAACTCCTCGGGGCGATCCGCCGCGGTGTCGAGGGCGAGGCCGCGCGCGGAGAGGCCGTAGGCGGCGCCGGCCGGTAGGAACCGGAAGTAGCTCGCGCCCGCGAAGGACCCGATTTCCATAAAGGGCTCCCCTCGCCCGCCAAAGGGATGCATCAGCCGGAAGCCCGCGAAGCCCAAGTCGACCGGAATCTGTCCCGGCTCCACGCCCTGGTAACGGAACAGACCGGTGCGGAGGGGGATCGGTCGCACGCCGCCGGGATGGGTTTCCCAGATCCGCACGGAGCGATCGAAGAGGAAGCCCGGGTGGAGGAACTGGGCCTCGAACAAGGAGCCGGCCCCGGCCCACAGGGACTGCTTGGTGTCGAACTCGATCCGCCGCAATTGGTCGTAGGACAGGCTCCGGAGCCAGAACGGGACCTCGCCGGCGTTGGACCGCGGCGGCACGGCAGCGAAGGCGCGCGCGCGTGCCCGCAAGGCCGCGAAGTCGGCGACCAGCGGTTCCCCGACCAGACCCGCGGCGGTGGCCGCGAACCCGAGCATCAGCCGGCCCCACGCGCGCACGCGGTTCATCGCTCGAGGAAGTAGCCCCGCTGCCGGTCGGACACCGGCAGGCCGGCCCGCTCCATCACCTTGAGCAGGTCCTCCCAGATGAGCCGCTTCCGGCGGGGCGTCGGCTCGCGGAGAATGTAGCTCGGATGGTAGGTCACCATCAGTGGGATGCCAGCAAAGTCGTGCCAGCGCCCGCGCACCTCGCCCAGCGTCTTGAACGCACCCACCCCGAGCAGCCCCTGCGCCGCCGTCGCCCCGAGCGCCACGAGGAAGCGCGGCGCCACTACCTCCACCTGCGCGCGCAGGTACGGCAGGCAGTAGGCCATCTCCCCCGCGGTCGGCGGCCGGTTGCCGACCTGCTCTTCGCCCTCCGCCGTCGGCAGGCCCGGGCGCCAATTCATGATGTTACCAATGTAGACGTCCTTCCGCGCCACACCCATCGCTATGATCATTCGCGTGAGCAACTGCCCCGCCGGCCCGACAAAAGGCTCGCCCTGGATCTCCTCCTCCGCCCCGGGGGCCTCCCCCACGAACATCAGCGCCGCGTCCAGCGAGCCCACCCCCAGCACCACGCGCTTGCCCGGCCGCAGGTGCGCCCGACCGTTCTCGTCGCCCGCGACCAGCGCCTTCAGCGCAGCCCAGCGCTCCGCCTTGGTTCCAGACGGCAGCCGCACCTCCGGCGGCGTGCGCAACGGCTCCGGGACCGCTGCCGGCCGGACCGCTTCCCGGGGCCAGACCGGCGCCGGCGGAGGATTCGCCACGGCGGGCGGGACGGGCGCCTCGGCCGGAGCGTTCGCGGCTCGTCTCGACGCGGCCACCGCCGGGCGCCGGCCCACCACGCGCCGCAGCCGCGCAAGGGTCTCATCCGCCACAGGGACAGTCGTCACGCCGGCCAGCTTCAGCCGCCGCAGCTCCTCTGTGATCGCGGCCAGGGATTCGCGCATCGCCGGCTCAGGTTCCGCGCGCCCGGAGCAGCTGCGCCACGTGCTTCGCTAAAAGGTCGAATTCGAGGTTCACGGTGTCCCCCGCGCGCCGTTCCCGCAGGTTCGTGACCGCGAGGGTGTGGGGGATCAGCCAGACGGCGAGGTGCTCCGGCGCGCACTCCGCCACCGTCAGGGAGATGCCGTCGATCGCGATGCAGCCCTTCGGCACCACCAGTTCGCCGTACTTCGCCGGGAAACCCACCCGCAGATAATGGTCCGCGCCCCGCGGTTCGAACGCCTCGACCCGCCCCGGTACGTCGATGTGCCCGGTGACGAAGTGCCCGCCAACTTTGCCGTCGAACCGCAGGCTGCGCTCGAGATTCACCGCCGTACCCGACGCGAGCGAGCGAAAGCTAGTCAGCCGGCGGGTCTCCTCCAGCACGTCGAAGCGCAATCCCGCGTCATCAAACTCGGCGACCGTGAGACAGCAGCCGTTGACCGCGATGCTGTCCCCGAGCGCCACCCCGGACAGCACGGTCCGCGCGGCGACCCGCAGGGACCACCCCCGCGGCGTCGGCGCGAACTCCGCGACCGTGCCCGCCTCCTCGACTACGCCCGTGAACATCGCGCCGAGGGAAAACGCGATTGCCCCTCCCGCCAAGCCGCAAAGCGCCGGCATGCGGGGCGGGCTCAAAACTCCCAAATCACGCCCGCGCTGGGCAGGAACGGCAGCTGCTCGCGCGCCTCGCGGCGCACGGTCACTTGGTTGCCTGTGATGCTGACCTTCCGGTCGTAGGCGAGGAAGTTTAGGCGGTCGTAGGCGTTGAATATATCGAGATGCACCCGCAGTTCGCCGGTCCGCAGGGGCATCCGCCGCGTGGCCCGGAGGTCGAGCCGGTGGTAGGACGGCAACCGGAGCCCGAACGCGGGACCGTTGGCGGACACCAACAGCCGGCGCCCGTTGTTCAACGGGGCAAGCGCATAGGACACGTCGGTGGTCGGCCAGCCCGTGTGGAAGTGCCACGCCGCACTGAACGTCCAGCGGTCGTCCGGCGCATAAGTGACATCCCCGTAGGCCGCATGCCGCTGGTCGCGCGCGCGCGGCACCCAGCGGCCCGCGATCCGCTCCTCGGTGCGCGCCCAGGCGTAGCTCGCGTTCCACTGCCAAGGCCCCCGCGCCCGGCCGGCCAGCAGGACCTCGACGCCGCGGGCGCGTCCCCGGTCCGGATCGAGCCGCGCCCGGTCGGCCTGCGCCTCCGGAAACAGGTCGTAGGCGTTGTCGAGGTTGACCCAGCGCGATCGCAGCCGGCCCGACGGCCGGTCATAGGCCTCGACGCGCATGGCAGCGGCGGTCCCCAAGTGGGTCTCCAGACCCAGCACCCGGTGCTCCGCCCGCTCCGGCGGCGCGAACCGGCGCTCGCCATCGGCCACCGAAAGCTCGTGCAGACCCTGCGCCTGCGCGTGGCGGCCCCACGCGACGCGCCACGTCACATTGCCAGTCACCCACGCCGCGTTGACCCGCGGGCCCCATTCCGTCGCGGAAGTTCCCGGCGCCCGGTCGGCCCGGAGTCCCGTTTCCACCAGCAGGCCGCCCGGCAGGATCACCCGCGCCGTGGTGAAGACGCCGCCACCGGTTTCCCGGGGGTCGAGCCGCGCGTTCACGGTGGAGGTTCGGGCGACCTGGACGCCGTTGACGACCACGCTGCGCTGCTGGGTGAGCAAGTAGTCGTAGCGAGCGGAGGCGCGCCGCGTCTCTCCCCCGGCACGCCACAGCCAGCCGTCGCCGAGGGCGCGCGACCACTCCGAGCGGAGGTGCGCCGTGTCCAAGCCGCGGCGATCCCGCAGGCTGAAGGGGAACCCGTCCAGCCGGCCGGAGCCGGTCCGGTTCCACGTAAGCGCCGACCACGAGGCAACGGTCTCGCCGTTCCAGCCCGCGCGTTCCTGGACCCGCCACCGGACCCACCCGCTGGTCGTGTCGTAGCCGCTGCGCAGCGACGGGGAATTCGTCCGCGCGTAACGCAGATCGTCGCCGGCGTGCAGCCCGTGGAAGGACAGGGTGTGGCCCGGCGCCGGCGCCAGCTCGACCCTTGCGAGCGCGTCAAAATACCGCGGCGAGACGTCGTCGTCCCGGCCCGAAGCCTTCAGCGCCACATCCGGATAACCGCGCCGCCCCGTCACGAGGTAGCGCGCGCCCCCGGGCAATGCGCCCTCCGATCGCAGGCCGAGGCCAGTGAGGCTCAGGTCGACGGCGGAACGCGGCCGCGCCTCGCGGCGGGTCTCGAGGGTGAGGACACCCGCGAGCCGGTCCCCGTGTTCCGCGCCAAACCCGCCCGTGGACAGCTCCAGCCAGCCGATCACGGCCGGGTCGACGATGGAGAGCGCGCCGCCGACGTCCTTGAGGTGGAACGGCTCGATCAGGTCGAGGCCATCCAGCCGGCCGCGCACCTCAGACTGGGGAGCGCCGCGGACCCAGAACTGGGCGGAGATGTCATCGGCAGCGAGGCCCGGCAGGCGGGCGATGGAGCGGTACAAGTCCTGCCCGACCTGCGGCAGTGTTTCCAGTTGGCGCCCGGTCAGCGCGGCGGCGGAGCCCGCGGCCTGCTCGGCGACCCCGAAGCGGCTGGGGGTGACGATCAGCTCGGCCAGCCGCACCGCCGGTTCGGCGGCGGCGGGGGCGGCGCCCGGAAGGGCGCGCGCGGCACAGAGGGAAAGCCAGAGCAGCAGCGGAGGCGAGCGCATAGGAGGTCACTCTGCGGCGCAGCCCGTCGGAAGCAAACGCGCACCGGGCTTGCGGCCACGTCGCTCCGCGCCAGCCTAAACACGACCAATACCCCGATGCGTTCCCTGTTCCCCCTCGCGCTTGCCGTCTTCCCCGGGGCCCTCCCCGCCGACCCCGCCGGGTTGCGTTCCGCCCTCACCCACCACGCCTCCTTTGACCGCGGCTTCGACGCCGATTTCTCCCGCGGCGACGCGAAGCTGCACTTTTCCGGCGGGCCCAGGGACACGCCGCCCGGGCCAGGCGAGCACATCCAGCTTGCCCCCGGAGCGGGGCGCTTCGGCGGCGCGCTGCGGGTCACCCGCAAGAATCCCGTGCGACCTTACTTCAACCAGCAGGGAGTGCTCGATTACCGGGCTGGCAGCTGGAGCGGAAGCGTCTCGGTCTGGCTGCGGATTTCGCCGAATGAGGACCTCGAGCCCGGCTACTGCGACCCGGTGCAGATCGTCGGCGGTGACAGCAAGCGGGGGTTCATGTTCCTCGAGTGGTCCAAGGATGAGACGCCGCGTCTCTTCCGTTACGCGATCCGCCCCCGGCTCGAGCTGTGGAACCCGCAGAACTCGGACTGGGCCAAGCTCACGGACGCGCAGCGCCCGATGGTGCAGGTGGCGCGGGCGCCGTTCGCCCGGACCCGCTGGACGCACGTCGTCTTCACTTGGGATCGGCTGAACGAGGGCAAGTCAGGCTCCGGTCGCCTCTATCTCGACGGTGAGCCCCAGGGAGCGATCACGGGCTGGCAACTGGACCTCGGCTGGGACCCGGCGCAGGTGCGACTGGTGCTCGCCGCGGCTTACGTCGGGGACTTCGACGACCTAGCGGTCTTCAACCGCGAGCTCACGCCCACAGAAGTGCGCGCCGTGATGGCGCTGCCCGCAGGAATCGCCGGCCTGCGCTGAGCTCGGCGGCCGGGCTCAGGCGGCCGGGACTGCCCAGTCGGGCCGGTACGCCTTCGTCAGCAGGGCATCCGCCGCCGGCTGGTCGCGGAAGCGGAAGGCTGCGCTGTCCCAATGCAAGGTGCCCGCCTTGGCGTCGATCTTGCGGTTGCCGCGCGTGATGGTCTGGCGGCGCGAAAGCCGGGTCGCGATGTTCCCGAGCTGCACCGTCTCCGCGAGGAACGCGGCGTAGTGGAAACCACCGCTGGTGCGCCCGCCGGAGCGGATGGCGTCGATCCAGCTGTGGTGGTGGTGCACCGCCTTGACGTCCTTCGGGTAGGCGAAGCCGGGGAAGTTCTCCTCGGGATAGAGCCTCGGTCCGCCGACGTGCGGGAGGACCATATTGCCCTTCTCGCCGAAAAAGACGGATCCGCTGCGCGGCAGCTCGATCGCGGGCGGCACCTGCGCGAGCTTCCGCTCGGGGCGCAGGCCGCCATCCGTCCAGGTGACGGGCAGGGTCGGGCCGGCGGTGAACTCGGTGCCGGGGAACACGTAACGGATCGTCTGGCTAGTGGGCCAGATGTGGCGGTTGACCCCGGTGTTCTCCGCGATCACGGAGGTCGGCGCGGTCAGCCCGAGGCCGGTGAACACCGGGTCCAAAATGTGGCAGCCGAAGTCCCCGAGCGCCCCGCCGCCGAAGTCCTGCCAGTCGCGCCACGCGAACGGGTGGTAGATCCCGGGCGAGTACGGCCGTGCCGGCGCCGCGCCGAGCCAGCGGTCCCAGTCGAGCCCAGCGGGCACGGGTGCCGTTTCCACGGGCGGCTCGAGCAGGCACGTGCGCTCGTTGCCCGCCACGCCGACCCAGGAGTGCACCTCCTTCACCTTGCCGATCGCGCCCTCGCGCAGCAGGCGCGTCGCCAGGCGGTACTCGACCGAGGAATGGATCTGGTTCCCCATCTGCGTGACCACGCCCTTCTGCTCCGCCCAAAGCCGCATCTGCCGGCACTCCCAAGCCGTGTGCGCGAGGGGCTTCTCGCAGTAGACGTGCTTGCCCAGCGCCATCGCGGCGACCGCCACCGGCGCGTGCATATGGTCCGGGGTGGCGACGATCACGGCATCCAGCCGGTCCCCGAGGTCGCGCAGAAGGTCGCGGTAATCGGTCCAATGCCGCGTGCCGGGATGGTCGGCGTCCGCCCGCGCGAAGGAGGCCCGGTCAACGTCGCAGAACCCGACGTAGCGCAGGGCCGGGTGCGAGGCGGCGGAATGCAGGTTGGCGTAACCGCGGCCGTTGACGCCGACCACGGCGACTTGGACGGTGGCGTTGGGCGCGGCGGCGCGGACCACGGCGGGGAACGCGACGGCGGCACCCGCCAAGGCGGAGCCACGGAGGAAGGCGCGACGGGGAAGACGGGGTGAAGGGGTCATGGCGCGAGGGGGGTGGAACGAGCCTCTCCCGCCGCGCTTGACCCGGTCAAGCACCGGCCCGGTGGAGCGGCTCAGGGTTCGACGCGGACGGGCAGGCCGACCCACGCGAGGCCGAGGAGCGTCCGCGCGTCCCAGTTCGCGAGCCGGAAGCACCCGAGCGACTCGGTGCGGCCCACGTTCGCGGGCTCCGGAGCGCCGTGGATGCCGTACCCGGGCCGGTCGAGGCCGATCCAGGCTACGCCCACGGGATTGTTCGGCCCGGGCGGCAAAATAAGCCGGCGCGTCGGCGTCTCTCGCGCCTCGGGCGTGTCGGGAAACAGGACGGGATCGAAGGTGTAGTCGGGGTTCGCCACGACGACGCGCACCGCAAGATCGCCGACCGGCCGTTTGTCCACGCGGCGGGCGATGCTGACCGGGAAATGGGCGATGACGCGCTCCTGCACATCCACGGCCTGAAGCTCGCGGGCGGCGAGCCGGATTACCAAGCGGGCCGCGACTCCCGGGCGCGGCACGAACTCGGCCGCAGTGGCGACGAAGAGCGTGTCCGCGGTGAGCCGTTCCCAGTCGAGGCCCGGATTGATCCGGCGGAGAAACCGCTCGCCCGCCCGGAAGCGTTCGGCGGCCAGTTCGAGGGCCGAGGCGTGGGGCAGCGCGGCAGCCTCGGCCTTGGCGGTCCAGCCCTCGGGGACCGGTCGCAGGCCGTCGAGATCCTCCGCGGCGAGGGAGGCCCAGGTCAGGGCGGGGGCGTCCAGCTGGAGCACGGCCTGGGTCGCCGCGTCGAGCAACCCCGTCTCGGTGAGCCCCTCGCGCCGCTGGAAGGCCCGCAGCGCGGCCGTGGACTGCGGCCCGGGCAGCCCGTCGATCGGCCCGCCGGAAAAGCCCCGCCGGGACAACTCCACCTGCGCCTCGAGCCAAGTGGCGGCGGGCCGCGGAAAATCCGGCACCGGACTCACGAGCGCGGCGGCCGCCGCGGGCCACTCCTTCCCCGGCGTCGGCTCGGCCGCGGCGAGGAAGGCGAGCAGCCCGAGCGCCGCGGACGAGAGCGGGTGGGCGGGTTGGCGGACGGGACAGGGCATCAAAAAGGGGCAGGCCACGCGGCCTGCCCCAGGTGAGTGCGGCGGGCGCGGGTCAGAACTGCCCGGTGACGCCGAACTTCAGCGAGCGGGGGATCACCCAGTTCGAGCGGACCCGGGACGGGTCGAAGATGTACTCACGGCGCCCCTCCTCGGCGAGGTTGTTGACGCTGAGGAAGGCGGTGGTGTCGCGCCGGAAGCGGTAGGTCAGGCCAGCGTTCATCACACGCCAGGGTTCGCGGAAGCGGTTCGTCTGGGGCGCGGTGGCGCTGACGTTGAGGACCGGCCAGCCGCCAGTGTAGTTCACGTCGAACGAGGCGCCAAGGTTCCCCTGCGTATAAAGGAGGCCGAAGTTGTAGGCTCTCGGGATGAAACCGCCGAGCTTGCCGTTGGCGATGGCGGTGGTGCCGCCGAAGTTACCTTCCGTCCGCAGATAGGTGTAGTTCGCGCGGGCCGTCAGACCGCGGAGCGCGCCCGGGAGAAACGAGAGGCGCTGGCGGAAGTCGACCTCGAGGCCCCGGTAGGTGGCATCGCCAAGGTTCCGGGGCTGTACGATCTCGTAGCCCTCGTAGAGGCCGTCGAAGCCGTTGTCGGAGCCGCCGCCGATGATCTCGCCAGAGCGGCCGGTGGAGCCGATGTAGTCCGAGATCTCCTTGCGGTACCCGCGGACCGAGACCGTGCCGTCCTTGTGGTAGTACTCCAGCTTGAGGTCGATGTTGCGGCCGAGCTGCGGCTTCAGGTCCGGGTTGCCCATCGTGACGGTGCGGGCGGCGTCGTTTCCCGAGACGGCGGCGACAAGCGAGCCCAGCGGGGCGCGGCCATAGCTGGTGGACCAGCTGGCGCGCCCCTTTAGGTTGGCGGTGATGTCGTAGGCGAGGTGGAGGCTGGGGAATGACTTCGCGTATTCGCCGTCGTAGGAGAGGCGTTGGTAGTCGAGGGCGGCGCGCTTAAAGTGATCCGGCTCCGCGGCAACGGGGGTCGTGCGGGCGCGGAAGTAGGTGAACGTGTCCGTCGCCACCCACTCGCGGCGCACGCCGCCGAGGATGGTGAGGCCGCCGAGGCGGACCGTGCCCTGCACGTAGCCGGAGTCGACGCCCTCCTCCAAAATGCGGCGGTTGGTGTACTGCGAGGTGGCGGTGAAGTTCACGTCCTCATACCACAGCGCGGAGTTGCCGAGGGTCGTGCTGATGGCGGCGGGATCCACCACCGGGAGGCGGCGGCCGCCGTTCTGGCGCTCGAACTCGGTGAGCGGCATCAGGCCGTCGGTCGGCAGCACCGAGCCGACCACGCCGTACCAGCGGCGGGGGAAGACCTGGCGGTTGTTGACGCGGCGGTTCACCGACTCGAGGCCGGCCTTCAGCGTGACCGGCAGCGCAGTGGCGAGGGTGTAGGCGGCATTCACGTTCGCCGTGACCTCGTTGGTGTCGGTGACGGTGTCGCGCTTGTTGAAGACCACGGAGGTCTGCGGCACTGCCTGAGTGGCCGAGGCGTTGGCGGTGACGAACGGCGTATAGCTGGCAGCGCTGTAGACGCTGGCGCCCCCGGTGGGGAAGAACGTCTGGCCGGCGGGATCGCTGTAATCGAGGATGAAGCCGATCGCGTCGCGGGTGCGCATCGAGACCGTGCCGTTCTCGCGCTTGCGGCCGGCGCCGGAGTTCCAGTGCGTGTTGCTCCAGCGGTAGGCGTGGTCCATCCGCAGGCGGCCCCAGTTGTGCTCAAACACAAGGGTGCCGGTCGGGTTCTTGCTGGTGAAGGAGTAGCGCTGCGGGTTGAGGCGCATCTGGGCCGCGCCCACCGCGACGCCGCCCGGCTGCAGCGTGGAGTTGTTCACCGGGAGGAACTCGATCCGCTTGGCGGTGTACCCCTCGCGGATGCCGCCGACGGGGTTGGTCGGGGAATTCACCGTCAGGTTGGCCGCGAGCCAAGGATTGACTGCGGTGTAGGTGAAGAAGGGCTCGGAGCCCGCGTTGTAGAGGAAGCGCAGGGAGACGCGCGTGGATTCGGAGAGCTTGTAGTCGGCGCGGGCGCTGACCGCGGAGAGGAAGCGGTCGTTGAGGCCGCTCATCCGGGTGTAGTCACGCAGCTGGGCCACCGGATTGGTGGTGGACTCGTAGAGCAGGATGTCCCAGTCGTGCGGGTTCAGCACCTCCTGGTAGGAGGCGGTCACGGCGACACCGAGGTTGCGGACGCCTTGGCCGACGCTGAAGACCTCGGTGTAGGCGGCGCTGAAGTCGGGGCGCAGGGGGCGCTCGGAGACGGCGAAGTTGCGCTTCGACCAGGACGGGAAGTAGCGACCGCTGGCGGTGTAGGAGAAGCGGCGGCGCTCGGCCATCGCGAGGGGGGAGCGGGTCTTGAGGTTGAGCTGGCCACCGAGCGAGTCGGCGCGCTTGTCGGGCGTCTGACCGGCGATGATCTCCACCTGCTCGTACATCGAGCCCGAGAAGGAGTGGAGGGTGGCGGTGCGGCCGTCGCCGCCAACGCCCGTGGACGATAGGCCGTCGATGTTCAGGCGGGTGTAGCTCGCGGGCAGGCCGCCGATGCTCACGTTATTGATCAAATTATCCTCGTCGGTGGTGAAGGTGATGCCAGGCAGGCGGGAGACGAGCTCGCCGACGTTCTGGGTCGGGAGGACGCCCCACTCGTCGAGCGCGGTCACGCTCTTCACGTTGAGGGCGTTGCGCTGCTCCGTGATCGCCAGGGCCTGGCCCTCGCGCACGGTGGCGACGGTGAAGCGGTCCATCACGATCGCCTGGGCGGGCTTCATCTCGACCTCGACGCGCGCGGTCTCACCGCCGCGGACCGTGACGGTTACGCGCCGCTCCTCGAAGGCCGAGTAGGACACCACGACCTCAACCGCCCCGGGGCTGACCCCCTGCAGGAGGAAGAGGCCGGCGCTGTCGGTGAACTCAGCGCGGCCCTGGGCGGGAACGGAGACCGTCGCCCCCTGGAGACCGTTGCGCGTGGCCGTGCTGACGACAGAGCCGGAAATCACCCCGGTGGCCTGGGCGTGCGCGGTGCCGCCGGCGAGCAGGGCGACCAGGAACAGGCGAAAAACCGCCGGCAGGAACGCCCGCAAGGGCGGAGGAAGCAAGGTGAGTTTCATAGGGACAGGTGCGAAAACCCGGCGGCGGGCCGGGTCAGACCCCCCACGCCGCCGCCAGGAGACCGAACCTTGGCGGGCGGGACCTCCAGAGTCGACGCGATTCTGGCAGGCGCAACCGCTCAGCGGATGCGCGAGAAGTCGGCCGGCCGGAGGTAAACCGACGTCACCTTGGCGGTCAGCTTGCCTTCCCTCTCGGAGGCGGTGCGGGCTTTCACCCAGGCGGGGTCATCCCGGAAGCCCTTCCACGCGGCCGCGGCGGCCTCGCGGCTCGGATAGGCGAGGAAGTAGATAAGCGTAGTGCCGGAGCCCGACTTCTCATCGACCGGATGGAAGTAGCCGAGGTTGGTCATTCCTTGTCGCGCGAAGATGGCGCGAGTGTGGTCCCGGAAACGGGCGTCGAGAGCGGGCAGCTTTCCCGGGGCGGCCACGTAGGTGCGGAGTTCGAAGACGCGCTCGGCCCCGCCGTTGTCCGCGTCCATGGGTGACGTAAAATTGGTGGCAGTCAGATACACAGACTCGATCCCGGCGACAAGCTTGCCCCCAGCCTCGGAGGCCTTCGCCGCCGCACGCCAGTCCGGATCGGCGAGGAAACCCTGCCACGAGGCCTTCGCCTCCTCCCGGCTACGGTGGCGCAGCAGATAGATCAGCTTCTCGGCGCCGCCGTCCTTGGCGTCCGCGGCCAGCCAATAGCCGACATTGACCATCCCGTGGCGCTCGAACAAGCGGGTGGTGTGCTCGCGGAAGCGGGCGAGCAGCGCCTCGCCCTTGCCTGGCGCGGCGACATAGGTGCGGAGCTCGTACACGGCGCTTGGCGCCTCGGCGGGCGCGGCGGCAGAGACGGTCGCCAGGCAGAGCCACAGCGCATTGAAACGGAGACGGCGGGGGAGGTTCATAAGGACGCCGCGGAGGTTTGCGGCGGAGCCGGCGGAGTCAAACCCGGGAACGTGAGCGGCCGCGGGGTGTGGAGCGCCGCGAGGAACTCGGGCCACGCCGACGCCACCGGCGAGGTGGAGAGGAAACGCGCCGCGAGCTCCTTGCGCCCCCGCAGCCGGAGGCTCGCGTACACGTGAAGCTCGAATTGTAGTTCCAACTCGCGCCGGGCGGCGTCCAGCCCGAGCAGGCCCAGCAGGAACAGGAACGCCTCGATCGTGGAAAACCGTCCCCCCGGCTGCTGGGCGCGGAGCCAGTAGCGGCTCTCCCCCCGCATCGGCAGGCCCACCACCCGGCCCCAGCCCGCAAGGTCGGGCAGCATCCCGGTGGCCTCGCTCCAGACGCCGTCCAGCAGGACCGCCTGCACCGCGGCCGGATCGGCGTGCGCCGGCGGCGGATGGCCGTGCGGGTGCAGGATCCACAATTCGCGGCCGGGCCGCCGGATCTCCTCCGCCGCGAGCCGGCGTTCCCGCCGCCACAGGTGGAGGCGCGCGGCGGGCAGGGCCCGCTGGATCAGGTGACCGGTGCTGGTGGGCCGGAAATGCTCGCGGTGGTGCATCAGCACCTCGACCGCCAGCGGGACCTCGACCGGACGCGCGGCCGCGCAGACGCACCAGCGCACGGTGAGCCGGCAGCGCGGGCACCGCACGGCGTTGCCCAAGGGAGGCCGGCCCATCGCGCGCCCCGGTCAGGGAAACTTCTTCTGCCGGATGAACTCGACGTCGAACGACTGGCCCATCTGCGGCTGGTTGTACTTGCCCGCCAGCCGGTCGCCATCGCCCACGAGCCCAAGCAGGTACGTCGCCCCGGGGTAACCCGAGTCGTTGAGCTCCACTACCACCTGGGTCCCCTCCGCGCCGCGCAGCCAGATGGAGCGCGAAACATTAATGGACTTCGGATTGAAGTACGCCGCCTGCACGATGCCGCTGCGGTCCGCCCCGCGGAGTTCCAGCACGTAAGTTCCGTCGGAACGCAGCCAGCGCCCCAACATCCGCTGGACGTCTGCCGGCGCCCCTGTATCCGCCGCCGATGCCTCGGTCTTGGCGGCCGTTTTCGCCGGCGCGGGCGTGCCCGCCTCAGGCGCAGACACGCGCCAGCCTTGCCCATCCCGGCTGCAGCCGGTGGTGGTGAGCGCCGCAAGCGCGCCGACCAGGAGGGCAATCGCGACGGGGTCGACCGACAGGGGCCAGGCAGGGTTGGACATTCGGCGAGCCCAAACGCTCCGCAGCCCCGGCGCAAGCGCGGCGCGACCCGTCAGCGAACCTCGTAAACCTCGATCAGGCCGACGCCGCCGGAACCGCCCGAGGGCGCCAGCGCGGCCGTGTACGCGCCCGGCGGCAGGGTTACCAGCAGCGCGGCGTCTGCCGCCATCCCGGAAAGGGGGAACGCGCCGGCACGAGCCGCCGCGGACCGCAGCGCCTCGGCATTGGGCGCGGACGCCCAGCCCTCGTTCACCGCGAGAACCCCCGCCGCGCCCCCCAGTACCAGCCGCGGCGCGGCGACCGCCTCACCCACCCCGAAAGCCAACAGCGAGGGGCCGACCGCGCGGACCAGAATCGTCAGCGCCTGATCCCCGCGGACCACAAAACCGGCGGTCAACGCGCCCCGGGGGGCGAGTCGCGCGCGCGTCGAAAGGTTCGCGAGGGCCCCGGCGCTCGCGTTCAGCGCGTAAACCTCCAGCAGCGCCTCACCCGGGAGCGCGCCCGTGGGCAAAGGGCAGGAGAGCAGGAACGTGCCCGGCTCCACCGCGGCAACAAGCCCGGCATCGCGACTGCCCAGCGCGAGCGGGAAAGCCCCTGCCGAAGCCGCCGTCGCGGTTAGGTCGGACGGCCAGTCGTCGTTCGCGGCAAGCAACACGCCGCCGGCGGCCCGGAGTTCCAGCGCCGGATCCGCCAGCGCGCCCAGCACCCCGAAAGGCTCGAGCCCGGGCCCTACCGCGCGCGCCAGCAACCGCACCGGGGCCCCGCGCACCGCAAGGCCGGCGACCAACTGGTCCTCCCCCGCCCCGGCCGCCGCGCGCACGGACAAGTTGACCAGTTCTCCGGGAGCGCCGGGACCAACCGTGACCGGCACGGCCGCGGAAGTCACCACGCCGCGGGCATTGGACACGGTCACGGCATAGCGGCCGGATGCCTCCGCCGCCGCGGCCTCCACTCGAAGCGACGCCGTCGTCGCACCTGCGATCCGCTCCCCATCCCGGCTCCATTGGTAGGCAAGGCCACCGCCCTCCGCGCCCGCCTGCAGCCAGCCCGCGCCACCGGGTGCCAGCCGTAACGCCCAAGGTTCCTGGCGGAGCACCGGCGGACCCTGCACCGGACCGGAACCGGCGGACTCAGTCAGCAGCAGCGCGGACACGACCGGTCGCTCCGCACCGTCACCCGGGCGCACCGCGGGGGCGCCGCCCGAAAGCAGCATCGTGGACCCGCCGCCGTCCAGATTGATCGCCGCGACGCAGCCGAAATCGCGGAGCAACTCCGCCAGCTCGAGCAAAGTGAGCCCGGGCGGGCCGCCGGGCTGGTCGCCCTCGGCCGCGACCAGAGCGACGAGGCCGGAGGCGAGATGGCCGATCGCGCTGCGTGGGCGGCGGGAACTATTATTCACCTCGATAAGCTCCTCGGCGTCCGTCACCCGCACCACCCCGTCCCGGACGAGCATCGGGGAGCCGCCGATCGCGTGGGCCGCTGGCCAGGGTCGCGCGCCCGCCGGGAACTCCGCGCCAGGCACCGGGGCGGGCGGCGCGTTCAGCCGGTTGGGGCTTGGCTCGTCGTAGGCGGTAAGCACCCCTGTGCCGGTCCCCACCGAATAGACCCAGTGCGCGGCCGGACGCCCCGCCGCGTCGACGCCCCAGGCCGCCCGGGTGGGGAAGTAGTTGGTGTTCACGCCCTGGAGCGGCCGCGAAAGCTGCCGCACGTTCGGCGCGAGCACCTGGCCCGCGGCGACAACCAGGCTGAAGGATTGGTTGCCCCCGAAGAAACCGCCGTTGAGCGCGGCGAACACGCGGCGCGGCTCCTGGGCCGCGAACTGGGAGACCGTCCGCGCCGTCGGCGCCAGCACCGGCCGCAACGCGACCGCCGGCGAACCCGGGTCCCAAAGGACGGCGACCACCCGTCGCGCCGGCGCGGTTCCGCCCGGCCGCTCGTGGATCAGTGCGCGGAGCGCACCTCCGGGGAAACCGGCGCCGAGCTCCGGCGCGGGCCGCCAGCTAACCGGCGGCACGAACTCCTCCACCGCGGCCGTCGCGTTTACCGCCACCAGCCACAGCCCGGCCAGGAAACAAGCGCCACAGCGCAGCGATTGAGGACGCACGGTAACGGCGTCAGCCGGCGGGCGGGTCCCGGCAGGGCGGAAAAGCCAGCGGTCTGGCCGGCCCTCGCGGCGGTCGGCGGCCGCGCGCAGGCGCGCGACCTCAATCGCAGTGAGCAGCCGTCCGGCGGAGACGGCCGCGCGGACCCCGCGCTTGTACTCGCGCAGCTCCTGCCCGGGCACCAGCCCGTCCGCGCCCGAGTGTCCCGTGGTTGCAGGCCCCATTCCCGCCACCGTGAAGATTCCCGCGCACGCTTCAATGCCGCAGTCGCCGCTCGCCGTCGGGCACTAGCCCCGCGCTCCGCCCAGCGCAGCGTCGCCCGATGCCGCTCCGCCGACGCTGCCTCCTGCCTCTCTTCCCCGGCACCACGCTGCTGGGCGGACGCCGTGGTGCGTTCATCCCCCGAGCGTGTGCCTGAATTTCCTGCTGCGAGTCGACGTCGCGCCGCTCAGCCACAACCACTACGACCACCTCGACCTCGCGACCCTTGCAGCCTTGCAGGCCCAGCACCGGCGCGCGTCGCGACTGGCCTCGGCCAGCGCGGGCTGCTGGCGGCGGCGGGCATCATCGAGCTAGTGGAACTTTGATGGTGGGGCGCGCCCGATTTGGGCGGCGGTCAGGCCGTCACTTTCACTCCGGCCCAGCACTTCTCGGCGCGGGGCCTATCCGACCGCGATCTTTCGCTCTGCGGCTGCTTCGCGCTGCGCGCGCCGGGAGGCGCGGTGTATTTCGCGGGGGACTCCGGCTACGCGCCGCTCTTCCGCGAGATTGGCAAGTGACTGGGGCCGTTCGCGGTCGCGCTCCTGCTCATCGGGGCTTACCGCCGGCACTAATTTATGCCGGCGCTGGACGAAAACGTGGGAGAGGCGGTGCGCGTGCACCGCGACGTCCGCGCCCGCCGCAGCCTAGCAAGGCAATTCGGCTTCTTCCCCCTCGCGGACGACGGCTTCGGGAGCCGGCGGCGGAGCGGGAAGTCGCGCGGCGCCACGCCGGGATCACCGCCGAGGAGTTCGCGCTGCCCGTGCCGGGCCGCACGCTGCGGTTCCCGCTCTGAACCGCGGCTTTTGGGCCTGACAGGCCCGCGGCGGGCGAGCAACTTCCGCCGGTCCCCCACCCCGTTTCCCCTATGGCCTACCCGCTCCGCGCGCTCGCCGCGCTCCTGCTCGCCCTGCCCCTCGCCCAAGCCGCCGCCCCCGGCCCACTCGCCGGCGCGCGGCCCAACATCATCTTCATCATCACCGATGACCAGGGCTACGGGGACCTCTCCGCCCACGGCAACCCGGTGCTGCGGACGCCGAACCTCGACCGCCTCCACCGCGAGGGCGTGCGCTTCACCGATTTCCACGTCAGCCCCACCTGCAGCCCGACCCGCTCGGCCCTGCTGACCGGCCGCCACGAGTTCAAGAACGGCATCACCCACACGATCCTCGAGCGCGAGCGGCTGGCGCCCGGCTCTGTCACCGCGGCCGAGATCCTGCGCGGGGCGGGTTACCGCACGGGCATCTTCGGCAAGTGGCACCTCGGGGATGAGCCGGACCTCTGGCCGAGCCGGCGCGGCTTCGACGAGATGTTCATCCACGGGGCGGGCGGCATCGGGCAGACCTACCCGGGATCCTGCGGCGACGCGCCCGGCAACTCGTACTTCAACCCGACGATCCTCCACAACGGCCGCTTCACGCGCACGACCGGCTACTGCACCGACGTGTTCTTCGCCCGGGCGATGGCCTGGCTGGGCGAGGCCGGCCGCGACCGCCCCTTCTTTGCCTGGATCGCCACCAACGCCCCCCACGGCCCGCTCGACGCCCGCCCGGAGGACGAGGCCCGCTACACCGGCAAGGTGCCCGACGCGGACACCGCGAAGTACTTCGGGATGATCGCCAACATCGACGATAACGTCGGCCGGCTCCTCGACCGCCTCGACGCCCTGGGCCTCGCGCGCGACACCCTCGTCGTCTTTATGAACGACAACGGCGGCACCGTCGGCACCCGCCTCTTCAACGCGGGGATGCGCGGCTCCAAGGGCAGCCCCTGGCTCGGCGGCACCCGCTCCTCCTCCCTTTGGCGCTGGCCCGCGCGCCTGCGGCCCGCGGACGTCCCCGCCCTCACCGCGCACCTCGACTTTTTGCCCACTCTCGCCGAGCTCGCCGGCGCCCCGCTCGACGCCCGGGCCCGCGCTCAGGTCGAGGGCCGCAGCCTCGTCCCGCTCCTCGCCGACCCCGCCGCCATATGGGCCGATCGAACGCTCTTCACCCACGTCGGCCGCTGGCCCCTCGGCACCTCGCCGGACGACTGGAAATACCGCTCGTGCAGCGTCCGCGACCCGCGCTGGCAACTCGTCTCCCTCGAGGGGGGCCGTGCGCCCGCGTGGCAGTTATTCGACCTGCGGGCCGACCCGGGGCAGCAGCAGGACGTCGCCGCGCGGCACCCGGAGGTGGTCGCGGCGCTGCAGCGGCGGTTCGACGACTGGTGGGCCACAGCGCGTCCCCTGATGGTCAACGAGGGCGCGACCGGCCCGAAGGTGAATCCCTTCAAGGAGCTCTACTGGCAGCAGTTCGGAGGCGGCCCGAGCGCGGAGGACCTCCGCCGGATGGACCCCGTCGCGTTTGCTGCGCAACAGCAGCAGGCCGCCGCACGCAAGGGAGCCAAGAAGGCCAAGTGAACCGCCGGTGCGCCGCCTGACTGCCGCCTGCCTTGCCCTGCTGGGCGCCGCGGCCCTGCCCGCGGCGGAGGTCGCGCGCGCGCCCGGACCGCCGTGGACGCGGCACGTCATCGACGCCTCCTCCCGCGGCGCGGACGGCATCAAGGTCGGCGACCTCGACGGCGACGGCCGGCCGGACCTCGTCACCGGCTGGGAGGAGGGCGGCGTCGTCCGCGCCTACCTCCATCCGGGCCCCGCGCGGGTGCGCGCGCCCTGGCCCGCCGTGACGGTGGGCGAGGTCAACGACGCGGAAGATGCCGTGTTCGCGGACCTCGACGGCGACGGCCGGTTGGAGGTGATCAGCGCGACCGAGGGCCGGACGCGTACGGTCTATTGGCACCGGCCACCGCCCGTGGGCGCCGACCTGCTTGAGTCCCGCGGGTGGCGGACGACCGCCTTCCCCGCGCTGGCCGGCCGCCATCCCTGGATGCAGGTGCTGCCGCTGCAGCTCGACGGCGAACACGGTCCGGATCTGATCGTCGCCGCGAAGGGCGCCGGCAGCCCCCTGGGCTGGCTGCGGGCCCCGGCGGATCCGGGCACGGTCGCGGACTGGACCTTCATTCCCCTGCGCGCCGCGGACTGGGTGATGTCCCTCCTCGTGCACGACTTTGACGGGGACGGCGACCCGGACCTCCTGTTCTCCGATCGCAAGGGCGCCCGCGCGGGGCTCTTCTGGCTCGAGAATCCGGGGGCGGCCGCGAATCGCGCCCGCCAGCCCTGGCGGGAGCACGCGCTGGGCGCGATCGGCCGCGAGGTGATGTTCGCCGACCTCGCGGATCTTGATGGCGACGGCCGGCCCGAGGTCCTCGCGGCGGTGAAACCCCGCGACATCGTGATCCTCCACCCGGAAGCGGGCGGGCGCTGGCGCGAGGAAACCCTTGCCCTGCCCGCGGAGGGGATCGGTGACGCCAAGGCGGTGCGCGCGGCGGACCTCAACGGGGACGGGCGCGTCGACCTCGTCTTCTCCTGTGAGCACGCGCGGGACGAGCGGGAGGGCGTGGTCTGGCTGGAGCGCCGCGCGGACGGTGGTTGGTGGCAGCGGTCCCTCGCGGGCGCCCCGGGGGTGAAATTCGATTTACTCCAGCTGCTCGACCTCGACGGCGACGGCGATCTGGATGTCCTCACCTGCGAGGAAGCCTCAGGTCTCGGCGTCATCTGGTACGAGAACCCCGCGCGCCGCCGCCCCTGAGCCCCGGAACCTTTGCTATGCCCCTGCCCCCACCCCTCCGCCAGCTCCTCCCCCTTCTGCTCGTCCTCCTCGCCGCCGCGCCCGGCTTCGCCGCGGCCCCGGCCGACGGCATCCTGACCGGCCGGATCCAGAACGCCGCCGGGCAATACCTGAACAACGTGCGCCTGACCGTGGCCGGCTCGGGCCAGATCGCCTTCACGGATGAGTCGGGCAGCTTCCGACTCGACGGCCTGCCGCGCGGCCCGGTGCGCGTGGACGTGTTCTACACCGGGCTGGAGCCCGGCCGGATCGAGGCGGACCTGGCCCCGGAGGCGCGGCGCGACGTGGCGCTCACCCTCGCGGGCGGCAGCCGCTACCGCGACGATCGCGGCGTCGTGCAGCTGGAGTCGCTCGTCGTCTCGACCTCGCGCGAGATGGACGGGGCGGCCATCGCGATCAACGAGCAGCGCTTCGCGCCGAACCTGGTGAACGTGGTCGCGGCGGACGAGTTCGGCATCGTGCCGGACGGCAACATCGGCGAGTTCCTGAAGATGCTGCCCGGGATCACGATGGATTACCGGGGCGGCGACCCGCGGGAGATCTCGATGAACGGCGTGCCCTCGGCCTACGTGCCGGTGACCGTCGGCGGCTTCAGCCTCGCGACCTCGGAGGTCTCGGGCACGGGCCGCAACGTCGAGCTCAACGCCATCTCGATCAACAACCTCTCCCGCATCGAGGCGGTGTACTCCCCGACCCCCGAGAGCCCGGGCTCGGCGCTCGCGGGCTCGGTGAACCTCGTGCCGCGCAGCGCCTTCGAGCG
>Ga0194122_10001445_pt1 | contig 28938 bp, 20 predicted proteins | sample TA2MahCa10mmetaG_FD_155487 | JGI IMG/M metagenome (GOLD analysis project Ga0194122, IMG submission 155487) | Freshwater microbial communities from Lake Tanganyika, Tanzania - TA2015021 Mahale Deep Cast 10m | ecosystem: Environmental > Aquatic > Freshwater > Lake | place: Tanzania: Lake... | reverse complement strand
AGACCCCGTTCGAATGCCCGGCCAGCGTCCGCTCGCACTCCCCCGTCTCCCCATCCCAGATCCGCACCGTATTGTCCGAAGACCCGGACGCCAACCGCCGCCCGTCCGCGCTCCACGCCACGCTCCTGACCCAGTTCGAATGCCCGTGTTGCAACGCCAGCTCTTTCGATCCCGGGACCACAGCCTGGACCGCGCCCTCGCACAGCACCCAGCGCGTCGAACGCTGCGTCGCCCCGGCGAACGCCGCGCCCCGCACATCGCACCACCGTCCCAGCAGCGCCGTCATCTCCGCCCCGCCCCACTTGGACTCCCGTAAATCGCACCGGTGCCACTCGCTCCGCGCCGCATCCGCCACCGCGAAACTCGCCCCCGTCAGCCGGCAGCCGCGCCAGTACGAATTCGCCAGCCGCGCCCCGTCGAAACACGCCCCCGAAAGATCGAAGCGCTCTCCCTCCTCGCCGAAATCCGCCTGAAACTCCCGCAAGTTCGCCCCAGCCAACTGGAACCGCACCGCCGCCGGGCACGGATAGCCCTTCGCAAACGCCAGCGCGAAAAACCGCAGCGCCAGTTCGCTCGCGTGTTTCCGGTACCCGTCCCGCAACCGCTTCAGTCCGGCCTGCGCCCCTTCGCCCGGCGACTCCTGCAAGCTCTGGCCCAGAAAATCCAGCGTCTCCCGGCTCACCCCCTGCGCGAACGCCCAGTCCTCCGGCCGGCCCTCTTCGAGCGCCCGCCGCAGATACCCAGCGAGAAAATACTCCTGCAGCGAGCTGTGCGCGAACCGGAATCCGTCGCCCTCCCGAACCAGGAACGTCGCGTTCCGGACGTCCTGTTCCGCCAGCAGGTCTGCCGTATGCCGGCCCTGCCCCGCCATCCATACCTCCAACTCCCGCGCCGTCCACGAACGCTGCCCGCGCCGCGCCAGCTCCGCCGCCAGCTCTTCCATCAGCAGCCGCTTATCGTCCGGCCGGATCACATGCTTCCCCTGGTCCCGCAGCAGCCACTCCTCCACGAAGAACCGGTAAAGCGTCAGCCCGGTAATCCGCCGCCCCGCCACCTTCTCCAACTCCAGCCGGTGGAACTGCCGCCGGATCAAGGTCAACGTATAAGGCCGCTCGGCCAATTCCGGCAGGTTGTGGACGCTCGAAATCACGTCGTAGGCCTTTGTGCCCTCATCCTCCCCGAGCGTCAGCCGCAGGTACTCGCGGATCTGCTGCTCGCGGAACGGCAGCAGCACCAGCGCCGTGTAGCTCTGGGCGGTCACCGCATCGCGATCCTCGGTAGTGAAATGCGCCGACTGCTCGGCGATCGTCCGGAAAAAGTGAGACCGGCAGGTAATCAGAATCCGCCCCTTGGTGTCCTTCCTCGCCGGGACGAGCGAAAACAACTGCCGCGTAAAGAGCTGCTGCCGCGCGGGCGTCAGCCCCACCAGCACCTCGTCCAGACCGTCGAAGATCACCAGCGCCCCCAGCGCCGCCATCCGGATCACGTCCTCCACCGTCAACGCGCGAATTCCCGGTCCCCCCTCCCAGGTCTGCTTCTCCACCAGGCTCTTCAGAATCGCCTTCAACCCCGGACAGTCGTCGCCATGCTTCGCCATCTCCCGCACGTTCCGCAAATCGAAGTACAGCGGCACCCGGCCCTCGATCCGGCGTACCAGCTCCTTGGCGGTGGTCGTCTTACCCATGCCCAGTTCACCGAGCAGCGCGCAGTACGGCGTACCCTTCGGATCGGCAGCCCACTCGACGAGTTGGTCGATCGCGCTGCGGCCGCTGACTTCGCGCAACCGCTCGTTTGTGAGCTCGACGCCACGCTCGAAGGAAAGACCGGTTGCCAAAGGGTCGACAAACTTACCCTCGGGCTCGGGAAGCAGGACTCTTACATAGCCTCGAATCAGACGGAGTCTCTCAAAGAACCGGAGGACCCACGCCCGCTTGTCCCGGACAGTACCAAAGCTCTTGCCGCTATCCCGGAACACCTTCACTTCCTCGTCCCGGCCCGTCTCATACAAGGAAACCGGGATCACCCGCCTGCCGAGCCGTTCCCAGGCCGCTTGCAGCTTCGCATCGGCGAAAAACTCCGGTGAAAGCAGCGCCACAGCCCACAGGCACCGCTCCTCGGAGCGATGCCGCTCCTCCTCCACGTCTTCGCCGGGCAGAATCGCATCCGGCGTCCAGATGTCAACCTCAATGCCCTTTAAGTGAGGCCGCAGCAGTTCGACAAACTGATCGGCCGCCGCCTTGTCCTGCTCCGCGTACAGCACGTGGCAGTGCAGCGGCCCCAACCCCGCGGCATCGATGTCGATCCAACCCGCCACCCGCTCTCCGACGCTCGCCGCCAGGTAATCCAGCAGCGGGTCCTTCCCTTCAAACCAAATCCAACGATCGTCCGGCAGCGACCGCGTCTTGCCGTCGCCTTTCAGCCAAAGTTCGATCGGCGGCCCCTTCCTGGCCGCATTCTTGATCGCCAAGCTCAACTGCTGCAACTTGGCCTGCCCCTGCTGGTCGTTCGAACCCGGATACAACAAGCGCAAGACCTCTCCCAGGTTCGCCCGCCCGTCCTCCTTCAACAGCCCAAGAATCGATTGGACGCCCCGCCGGTACTCGCTCCCCAGCCGGTCGAGAAAGGGCGGAACCGCACGCAGAGCCGCATCGCGCGTCAACATCACGCCCCCTTCTTCAACAAAGCATTGATCTTCTGGAACAGCTCCAGCGCAAACGCGCGACGTGTGTGCTTCCGCCCGCACTGATCGAAGGTCCGGCCCTGCGCATCCCGGAAGATCTGCCGTTCGCCCAGCCCCTTCAAGTCCATCGAGCCGTCAAACCGGATCGGGTGGAGCGCCACCGGCACCACCATCGGCTTGGCCAGCATCGCCGCCAGCTCATGCTCCGAAATGTACTTGCTCGCCAGGAAAGCCGGCGAAACCAGCAACAACCCAAAGTCGCACTCCCGGACCGCTGCCTGGATTTCGTCGTGCCATTTCTCGCCCGGCAGGATGTCGGTATCCATCCACCGCTCAAACGTGTACCCGGCGGCCGCCGCCAACAGCGGTCGCATCACCTCAAAAAACCGGTCCACATCCTCTTGATCGGCATGCGCGTACGAAACGAAATACTTCATACCCCAAACACTACACCCCTCGTGCGTCAGTGTCAAGTATTTCGTTGTGATTTCGTTGATTTCGTTACAAGAAAGTCTGGAAAAAACTTCAAAAACCGCCAGAAAAGTGACGGAGGGTCCCAACGGACATTCAAAACAAAGGACTTACCTCTGCCGACCAGGCCCGCTGAACCACACCCCATTCGGCGCGCCGGACCGCGCCGCCGCAATATCTAGCCACCCATCCCCATCCAAATCCCCCAGCGCCAACCCATACACCGCGCCCTTCCCGTCCCCCCAAGGGACGGTTTCGAACCCCCCGGCTTTCGACACCAGAACCGCGCCCGGCGCATTCTGGTTCCCCACCACAATATCCACCCGCCCGTCTCGGTTCATGTCCGCCAGCCCGATCGAGTACGGAGCCGCCCCGCCCCCGCCCAGCGCCCTCGGCTCCGCGAACCGCCGCTTGCCAAGCCCCCGGAACAGGAACAGCCCCCGCTTCTCATCGCCCGTCACAACATCCTGCACCCCGTCCCCGTCCAGGTCCGCCACCGCCGCCGCCCGCGTGTCCGATTGCGCCGGCCCAAAGGCCGCCGGCCGGCCAAAGTTCGCCTTCCCGTCGTTCCAGAACACCAGGCTCTGCCCGCCGTCGCGATGCGGGATCAGCAGATCCACGAAGCCGTCGCCATCCAGGTCGCTCGCCACAATGATCGTCGCCGACTCGGTCGCCAGCGGCCTGCACGCCGGAAACGCCCCCTTGCCGTCGTTCAAACAGATCTGGCTCGGCCTCGGCGCTGCCGCCGTTCCGCTCCGGTTCGCCACCAGGATATCCGGCCGCCTGTCCCCGTTCAGGTCGGCCACCGTGATGTAGCGCGTCGACCACGCCGGATCGCCGAAAGTACTCATAAATCGGTAGTTACCCCGCCCGTCGTTGAAGTAGATCAGCTTCTTATCCGGCTTATCGTTGCTCACGGCGATATCCAGATCGCCGTCCCCATCCAGGTCCGCCAACGCGGCCGAATACGTCCGGTCGGCCGCCGGGCTCAGCGGGGCCGCCGTAAACCGGCCCTTCCCGTCGTTGCGCAGCACCAGGTCGATCAACGGCCAGTGCCGGCCCTTGGCCAGCACAATATCCAGGTCGCCATCGCGGTCTATGTCGCCCAGACTCACGCTCGCCGAGGTCTCTCCCTTCTCTTCCAGCAGCAACACCCGCTCAAACGAGCGAACCTCCGCGGCAACCAGCGCGCCGGCGGCAAAGACGAGCGAAGAGATCCTCATGTTCCAATGGCCGTGCTATCATACCACCTACCTGGAAGGCGGTCTGAATGACTCGTTCGATGCCAAGGCGTGTATTCGCCACCGGTCTCTGCGCCACGGCTGTGCGGGCGGCGGAGGGTGACTGGCTGGAGTTTCGCGGACGCGGCGCCGTGGGCGTGGCCGATGGCCGCCGGACGGCGCACTCCTGGAACGCCGATACCTCGGCCGGCCCTGTCACCGGAGTCCGCTGGACCGCCGCCGTACCCGGACTCGGACACTCCAGCCCCATCGTCGCCAACAATCGCGTCTACATCTGTTCGGCCGTACGGAAGGCCGCCGGCAAGGCCCCGCTGAAAATCGAAGTGGGCGGCCAGCCCACCGCCGCCGACGATAACGACGAACAAAGCTGGGTCGTGCTCTGCTACGACGCGGCCACCGGCAAGGAACTCTGGAGCCGGACGTCCAAGTCCGGCATCCCCCGCGCCACCCGGCACGAGAAGGCCACCCACGCCAACACCACCCTGGCCAGCGACGGCAAGCATCTCGTCGCCTTCTTCGGCTCCGAAGGCCTGCACTGCTACGATCTCGACGGCAAGCTGCTGTGGAGCCGCGATCTCGGCGTCGTCAACATCAGCAAGTACGGCATCGGCTGGGGCTACGGAAGCTCGCCCGCCATCTATCAGGATCGAATCGTGCTGCTCTGCGACGATCCGTCCAATCCCTTCCTTGCCGTATTCAGCCTCCGCGACGGCAAGGAACTCTGGCGGGTATCCCGCAAAGGCATCTGCGAGCGGAGCTGGGCCACGCCCTACGTCCACGCCGGCGCCAACGCCGTGCAGATCGTCGCCAACGGCTGGCCCTGGACCGTCTCCTACGATCTCGAAACCGGCAAGGAACGCTGGAGAATCGGCGGCGGCGGTGACAACCCCATTCCCACGCCGTTCTCGGCTAACGGCTGGATCTACGTCACCAACGCGCACGGCGGCAAGGCGCCCGTGTGGGCCATCCGGCCCGACGCCAAGGGCGACCTGACGCCGCCGGCCTCCGGCCAGCCGAATCCTGGCCTGGTCTTTCACGCCGCCGGCATGGGCTCCTACATCTCCACGCCGGTCGTCTACGGCAACCACATCTATCTCGGCAACTCGAACGGCGTCCTCCGCTGCCTCGACGCGAAGACCGGCGAAAAGAAGTACGAACAGCGCCTCTCGCCTGACGCGCAGATCTACGCCTCCGTCGTCGCCGCGGATGGCAAAATCTACGTTCCGTCTCTCGACGGCGTCGTCTACGTCGTCAAGGCCGGACCCGAGTTTCAATTGCTGTCGCGAAACCAAATGGGAGAACCCTGTTTCGCGACCCCAGCGATCTGGAATGGAAATATCCTGATTCGAACGACCAGCAGCCTCGTCGCCATTGGATGAGGTCCCTTATGAACTCTCGCCGGCGGTTCGCCGCCTGCATTTTCCTTTCCGCCGCCTCCGTGGCCAACGCCCAGAACATCCGCGCCACCGTCACCGGCCGGGTCACCGACGCAAGCGGCGCCTCCGTGCCCGGTGCGTCGATCACCATTACAAGCCTCGACACCAATCAGTCGCGCAAGGCCGTCACCGCGCAGGCCGGCGACTACGTACTTCCACAACTGGAGCCCGGCTCCTACACGCTCGCCGCCGAACGCGAAGGCTTCCGCCGCGAGGTGACAAAGAAAATCGTCCTCGAAACCGGTCAGGAGTACCGCATCGACATCGCGCTGCAAGTGGGCGCTGTGACCGAAACCGTGGAAGTGGAGGCGTCCGCGCCGTTGATCAACGCCGACAACTCCAACATCGGCGGCGTGGTCGAACAGCGCAAGATCGTGGAGTTGCCTCTGAACGGGCGCAACTACCTGCAACTCGCCGTGCTGCAGCCCAACGTCCTGCCGGCCGTGCAGGGTTCGGCCAATGCCAACCGCGGCGGCCTGAACATCGCCGGCGCGTCCGAGGTTTCGAATCTGTACGTGAAAGACGGCATCGACAACAACTCCGCGTCCGATGGCGCAAGCCACACGCCCATTCTCGACACCGTGCGTGAATTCAAAGTGCTCACTGGAACCTACTCCGCCGAATACGGCCGCGCCTCGGGAGCGCAAGTCATGGTGACGACAAAGTCCGGCGCCAACGAATTTCACGGCGCCGCCTGGGAATTCCACCGCAACTCGGCATTCGACGCGCGGAATTTTTTCTCTCCCGGCAAGCCGCCCTTCCGCCGCAATCAGTTCGGCGCGGTGACCGGCGGCCGCATCCGCCGCGACAAAACGTTTTTCTTTCTCGGCTACTAAGGACAGTTGCGCGGGCAGCAGGACGCGAGCCGCGTCGTGCTGCCAAGCGCGGCGTTTCGCGCCGGCGATTTCTCGGCGCTAACCGCGCCCGTGCGCGACCCGCGAAACGGCAACACGCCGTTCCCCGGTAACCGGATTCCGCAAGCCGCCTGGAGCCCGCAGGGCACCGGCCTTCTGGCCCTGTACCCGCTGCCGAACGTCGCCGGCGTTCCGAACTTCACGGCCTCCGCCGCGTCGAAGAACGAGGCGCATCAATTCATGACGCGCGGCGACCACCGCTTTTCGGCGAAGGACAGTTTCTATCTGGTCTACGAATGGCAGGACGGCGGCGGGCGCAGCCCCCTGGCCGGCGTCGGCATGCCGGGTTTCGGAACCCTCAGCAGTTCCGGCACGCAGCATTCGGTCGCCAACTGGACGCACATCTTCTCTCCGGCGTGGATTGCCGAAGTGCGCGCCGGGTTCTCGCGTTTGAAAGTGCTGAACCTGCAGGAGGACTACCAGGTCGATGTTGTGAATCGGCTGGGCATTCTCGGCCTCACCGACGTCGGCAAAACGCCGTTCAACAACGGTTCGCCGCGCGTCGTCGTCGCCGGTTTCAACGCCGTCGGCGGCGGCGCCAATCAGCCGTAGGGCCGCGCCGAAAACACCTATCACTACGTGGCCACCACCACCTACATTCGCGGCGCACACACCTTCAAAGCGGGCGGCGACTACTTCCGTTTCCTCTACAACTCCTTCAACACGGCCACGGGCCGCGGCAGCTTCAATTTCGATGGCCGCTTCACCGGAAACTCCGCGGCGGACCTGCTGCTCGGCTTTCCCTTCCAGGCCAACCGCGCGCTCGGCGAACCCTTTCACAACTCGGTGCTCACTTCGCAGGGCGCCTATTTTCAGGACGACTGGAAGCTGAGCCCGAGCCTGACGATGCATCTCGGCATCCGCTACGAACTCTACCCGGCGCTGACGGAGCGCGTGAACAAACTTTCGAGCTTCGATCCGGCCACGGGCACGTTGCTGGTGGCGGGCGGCCGCGAAGGGTACCTCGGCCCCGGCGGGCGCGTGCTGGTGCGGGAGCGAGCGGACGTCGGACGCCAGGTGTTTGAGACCGATTACAACAATTTCGCGCCACGGATCGGCCTCGCCTGGCGTCCTTCGCAACTCAACAAGACTGTGATCCGGACCGGCTACGGCATGTTCTACGACATTCAGATGGTCGGCAACGGCATCACACCGCTCTCGCGCAGCTCCCCGTTCCGCGAAGCGCAGCAGGCCGGCCCGTTCTCTCTCCCGGTGCTGACGAACGTTCGCGACATGTTTAACCTAACCACCAGCACGCCTACAGCGCCCGGCATTCAGCGGGACATTCGCACGGCGTACATCAGCCAATACAGTTTTGGCGTGCAGCGCGAACTGATGCGCGATCTCGTGCTGGATGTCACCTACATGGGTTCGGCGGGGCGAAAGCTGCCCGCCGGACTCAACATCAATCAGGCGGTCCCCGGTCCGGGTACCGTGGCCAGCCGGCGCCCCTACCCAGGCTGGGGAGGAATTACGGGCGGATTCATCATGTCGGCCGCGCGGTCGAACTTCAATTCGATGACCGTCCGGCTGGAGCGCCGGTTCAGCGACGGGCTCAGTTTTCTGGCGAGTTACGGGTGGTCGAAGTCGATCGACATGACGTCGGGCGTGGCCACCGATGATGCCGGCGCTCCTGCGGCCACGCAGAACGCGCGAGACCTGCGCAGCGAACGCGGAGTCTCCACATTTCAAACGCCGCACCGTTTTGTGGGATCGGCCGTCTACTCGTTGCCTGTCGGCGGCATGGTCGAGAACCGTGTGGCCAAGAGCCTGATCTCCGGCTGGCAGGTGACGAGCATCTTGACCACGCAAGCGGGGCGGCCCTTCACGGTGACCTCCGGCCGCGACGAGAGCAACACCGACGGCGGCGGCGACCGGCCAAACGTGATCGGCGATTGGCGCGTGGCAAATCCGGGACCGGGACGATGGTTCAATCCGTGTACGCTGCTCGCCAACGGCACGCGGCGCAACTGTGCGGGGGGCGATACGCCGGCCTGGCAGATCAATGCTCCGGGAACATTCGGCAACGCAGGACGGACGGCGCTGCGCGGCGCTCCGGTGCTGAACGTGGATATGGGTTTGTACCGGCGCATCGCCATCACCGAGCGCCTGGCGGCCCAGTTCCGCGCCGAGGTATTCAACCTGGCAAACCGGGCGACGTTTCTGCTGCCGATCGGCAACGCCGCTAACGCGGCCTTCGGCCAAATCACCGGCGCGGTGACCAGCGGCGACCTCGGCGCTCAGCGCCAGTTCCAGTTGGCTCTGAAGCTGGTGTTTTGAGCCCCAAAAGCTGCAATCGAATAAAATGTGGCCATGGATCGCCGTGCGTTTGTTCCCCTCACCGTCGTGCCGTTGCTGGGCCAGCCCGCCGGACGCAAGTATAAGACCGCTCTGATCGGCTCAGGCTGGTGGGGCATGAACATTCTGCGGGAAGCCCTCGCTTCGGGCGAATGCACCGCCGTGGGGCTGGCCGATCCCGATCCCGCGCAGATCGCCGTCGCGCAGGCCGAGATCCGCAGAGTCTCGTCCGATCAGCCGCGCGAGTACCGCGACTATCGCGAGTTGCTCCAGAAAGAGCGGCCCGATATCGCCATCGTCGCCACGCCCGATCATTGGCACGCCCTGCCAACCATCGACGCCGTGAAGAGCGGCGCTCACGTCTACGTCGAAAAGCCGATCAGTCACACCATCGACGAAGGCAAGGCGATGGTCAAGGCCGCGCGCGAAGCCGATCGCGAAGTAGTCGTCGGTCTCCATCGCCGCGTCTCGCCGCATTGCATCTCCGGAATGGAATTTCTGAAGTCCGGCAAGGTAGGGAAGATCGGCATGGTCCGGCTGTTCGCCCACGCCGCCGGCGGCCCCGGCAAAAAGACCCCGGACAGCGACCCGCCGAAAGGCATGGATTGGGATCTTTGGCTTGGCCCGGCGCCGAAGCGCGCGTTTAACGCCGCTATCCATCCCAAAGGCTTTCGCCACTTCCTCGACTACGCCAACGGCACACTCGGCGACTGGGGCGTGCACTGGTTCGATCAGCTTTTCTGGTGGACCGAGGAGACCCATCCCAAGCGCGTCTACTCGACCGGCGGCCGCTACATGCGCGAGGACTCGACCGATGCGCCCGACACGCAGATCGTCGCGCTCGACTTCGAAGGCTTCAAGTGCACCTGGGAGCAGCGGCACTACGCCGGCAACAGCGCCGAGGCCACGCCCATCGGCGCCTACTTCTACGGCGCCAACGGCACCTTTCATCAAGGCTGGCGCGATGGCTGGACGTGGTTCCCAGCCAGCAAGAACGAAAAGACCATTCACGTCGAGCCCCAACTGAACTCGCCCGACGGACAGAACATCAAGGAGCTGTGGGCCGACTTTCTCGATGCCATCCGGAAGAAGCGCCGTCCCGTGCGCGATATCGAGATTGGCCATCGAGCCACAGCCGCCAGCCTGTTGGGCATGGTATCGATGAAACTCGGCCGCGCCGTGGAGTGGGACGGCAAGACCATCACGAACGACAAGGAAGGGGTGAAACTTCTGCGCCGCGCCTATCGCGCTCCGTGGAAGTACCCGAACGCATAGCGGCGCCGTTTCTGCGGCATAATTGTTGTCGCTATGCCGAGCATGATTGGAGCCTTTGGCGACTGGGCAGCCGGAATCGCCGCCGATCCGCCGCGGCTCTCCTTCCGCCGGCCGGAGTTCAAGGATTTGGCTGCGTGGAAGAAGCAGGCGCGCGCGGCGTACCTTCACTGGCTTATGCCTCCGCCGCCGTCCACCGTTGCGCCGCCCACCGTTCTGCACATCCAGGAGTTCGACGGGCTCGCCATCGAACATCTGACGTGGCAGTTGCCCTACGGCCCGCGCACCGAGGCCGTCTTCCTGAAACCGGCGAACGCCACGGGCAAACTGCCGGGCGTCGTCGGCCTGCACGATCACGGCGGCAACAAATATTTCGGGCTCCGCAAAATCACGCGTTCGACCAACGATCCGCACCCCCTGATGATCAAACACCAGGAGCGCTACTACGGCGGCGTGCCCTGGGCGAACGAACTCGCCAAGCGCGGCTACGCCGTTCTGGTGCATGACACCTATACCTTCGCCAGCCGCCGCGTGCGCGCCGCGGACCTGCCGCCGGTCGTGAAGGGCGACCTGATCGAGCAGGACCCCGAAGCGCCCGAGGAGATCGACAAGTACAACCGCTTCGCCGCGCAGCATGAACATCTCACGGCGAAGAGCCTCTTCTGCGCCGGGCTCACATGGCCCGGTGTCTTCAGCCACGAAGATCAGAAGGCGCTGGACTTTCTCTGCGCGCGTCCCGACGTGGACGCCGCGCGTGTCGGCTGCGCCGGCCTTTCCGGCGGCGGACTCCGCACCGTGATGCTGGCGGGTTTGGATCCGCGCATCAAGGCCGCCTGCTGCGTGGGCATGATGACCACCTGGCGCGACTACCTTCTGAACAAAGCGCACACTCACACCTGGATGTGCTACGTGCCCGGCCTGCCGCGCGACCTCGACTACCCCGAAATTCTCGGCCTGAACATTCCGGCCTCCGTCATGGTTTTGAACAACCGTCAGGACGCGCTCTTCACCATGCCCGAAATGGAACGGGCCGACCGCATCCTGGGAGATGTCTACAGGAAGGCCGGCCTGGCCGCCCGCTACAAGTGCAATTTCTACGATGGCCCGCACAAGTTCGATCCAGAGATGCAGAAGGACGCTTTCGACTGGTTCGATAAGTGGCTGAAGAGCTGAGTCGCGATTGTAATGCGCGGATGACCTCGCTGTCACGCGAATCCGGTAGACTCTCCGTAGGGAGTCTCGCAAATGATTCTAAAGCTGACGTGCGTGTTCGCGCTGCTGGCACAATCTTTCACCGGCCGGATCGTCGGCTCGGTCACCGATAGTTCGGGCGGCGTAGTCGCCGGGGCGCAGGTAAAGGCCACCGAGATATCGACGAATCGAATCGTCACCACAACCACCAACGCGGGCGGCAACTACACTTTCAACGAACTGCCCCGCGGCGAATACTCGATCGAAATCGCGTCGCAGGGTTTCAAGAACTCGCTTCGCAAGGGCATCCAACTGGCCATCGGCCAGCAGGCGCGCATTGACGTCCGCCTGGAAGTGGGCAGCGTGGCGGAGTCGGTGGAGGTCGTCGCCGACGCATCGTTGCTGGAGACGGTCGACTCCGTTGTGGGCAAGGTCGTCGATAACAAGCGGATCACCGAACTGCCGCTTAACTCCCGGAACGTCTTTTCGCTGCTCTATCTCACGCCGGGCGTGACGGGCAGCGTCAGCAGCACCTACTCCACGGGCTTCGCCATCAACGGCGCGCGCAACTCCATGCTCGACATTCTCGTCGACGGCGTCAGCACCGCCCACCCGACCGTCAACGGGTTCTCGGGCAACTCCACGTTTCCACCCGTTGAAGCGATCGCCGAGTTCAAGGTGCTGGGCTCCAACTACTCCGCCGAATTCGGCCGCAGCAATGGCGGCATTGTAAATGTGGTCTACAAGTCCGGGACCAACGACCTGCACGGAAGTCTCTTCGAATTCCTCCGCAACTCGAAGCTCGACGCCAACGATTTCTTCAACAACCGCGCCGGGCGCGCCCTTGGCAGCTTCAAGCGCAACCAGTTCGGCGGTATGGTGAACGGGCCGATTCGAAGGAACAAGACCTTCTTTCTCGGCAGCTATGAGGGACTTCGCGAACGCGCGTCGTCGAACACCTCGACATCGGTTCCCACTCTGGCGCAGCGCAACGGCAATTTCAGCGAGACCCGCGCGGCAAACGGCGCGCAGGTGAATGTCTTCAACCCGTTCACAACGCGGGCGCAAGGCAACGCCTTCGTCCGCGATCCATTCCCGGGGAATATGATTCCGGCGTCGATGTTCGATCCGGTGGCCCGGGCCGCCATGCGTTTTTATCCGGAGCCAAACACGGTCTTCAACGCGGTCACGAACCTGAACAACTTCTTCAACGTTGGCGCCCGCTCATTCGATCAGAACCAGGTCGATGGCCGGGTCGACCATAACATTACGGACCGGCAGCGCATCTTCGGCCGGTTCTCGTGGCGCGAGAATCTCGACTCGCCGCCCATCTATTTCCCCGAAGACCTCAAGATCGCCGAGGGCCGCGTGAATCAGGGCGTTCGCCAGCCATCGGCGTCCATCGACTACACGAACTCTCTCTCGCCCACCACGGTCTGGACCGCCCGCTTCGGCTTCTCGCGCTCGTTGTTCGATTTCGACAACCAGGGGCTGGGCTTCAAACCTTCAAGCCTCGGCCTGCCCGCGGCCATCGATAGCGTGGTGGACCGCCAGATGTTCCCGCGCATCGGCGCCGGCGGTTTCGTAAACCTGGGCGGAAGCGACCATCGCTTCAGCACGTTCAACACCTACACGCTTCTATCGAACCTTTCGAAGATCGTGGGCAACCACTCGCTGAAGGCCGGGTGGGAAGGCCGCATGATTCGCGTCAACGTCTGGGAAGCGCGATCGGCAGGCACCTTCAATTTCGCGCAGGGCTTCACGCAAGGGCCGAACCCGAACACCGCCAGCGCCACGGCCGGCAACAGCATCGCCTCGTTGCTTCTGGGTACGGGAACCACAAGCAACGTTTTAATCCGCAACTGGAAGAACGTTGCGTCGCAGAGCTTCTATCACGCCTTCTACCTGCAGGACGATTGGCGCATCACGAAGAAGCTGACGCTCAACTTCGGACTCCGCTATGAGGCGGATCTGCCGCGCACCGAACGCTACAACCGTTTCAATTGGCTCGACCCCTACGCCGTCTCGCCGCTCTCCGGCAAGGTGCCCGGCATGGGCGAGATTCGCGGCGGCGTGAAGTTCGTTGGCGTGGACGGAAATCCACGGACGCAGTTCAACAAGGACCTCAACAACTTCGGACCGCGCATCGGTTTCGCCTATCAACTCGATTCCAAGACCGTCATCCGCTCCGCCTATGGCCACTTCTTCGGGCCTTCGCGCCAGGCCGCCCAGGGCACGGTGGGCCCGTTCGGATTCCGCGTCGAGTATCCCTGGGTCACCACTACCGACGGCATCACGCCGTTCAACACGTTGAAGAACCCGTACCCGGAGGGCTTCCGCGGCGTGCCCGGCTCTTCCGATGGCCTGCTAACGCAGGCCGGCGCGAACCTGCAGGCGTTCCTGCAGGACTCCCCGTCGCCCTGGAACATGATGTGGAACTTCACCATCCAGCGCGAACTGCCGGGGCAGGTCCTGCTGGAGACCACCTACATCGGCAACCGGGGCCTCTACCTGAGCCGCAGCGCGGAGGGCGGCATGGAGCTGAATCAGTTGGATCCCCAGCACCTTGCTTTGGGCGCGGCGCTGAATCAGCGCGTAAACAATCCCTTCTTCGGCGTGGTGAACAACGGAGTTCACCTGTCGCCGACCATCGCGCGCGGCCAACTGCTGCGGCCCTTCCCGCAGTTCACCGATGTGCAGCCGCTCTATGACGCGGGTTCCAACTCCATCTATCACTCGTGGCAAAACACGTTCCGCCGCCGCTTCGCCAACGGCTTCCTGTTTGAGGGCAGCTACACCTGGGCGAAGATGCTCGACACCGGAGACAGCCACCAGAACACCTTCGACGTCGCGGCCAGCCGGGCGCTCTCCAGCCAGGACATCGCCCACCGCATGGTCACCAGCGTTCTCTACGACGTGCCTGTCGGAAAGGGACGCCTGTTGAACACCGGCGATTCGAAGTTCGCCAATGCCCTTCTGGGCGGCTGGCAGGTGAACGGCATCGTCACCTACGAAACCGGTACGCCGCTGGCCATCTCCGCCAACAACACCTCCGGCCTGTTCGCGGCGCGAACGCAGCCCAACAGCACCGGAATCAGCGGCCGCAAGACGGGCCGTGTGCAGGAGCGGCTAGACTCCTTCTTCGTCCCCACGGCCTACACCCAGCCGGCCGCCTTCGCGTTCGGCAACCTGAGCCGCTTCCTGCCCGACGTTCGGGGCGACTCGGTCCGCAACTGGGATCTCTCGTTGTTCAAGGAGTTCCAGGTCCGCGAGAAGATGAACCTGCAGTTCCGCACGGAGTTCTTCAACGCCTTCAACCGTGTCCGCTTCAGCGGTCCGAACACGACCGTTACCTCGAACGCGTTCGGAACCGTCAACGGCCAATCCAACTCGCCCCGCCAGGTACAGTTCGGTCTGAAATTGCTATGGTAATTGCGGAGGTTCTTCCGCACCGTGCAACGTAGACAGTGGCTCCGCCTTCTTCCCGCGGCGTTTTCGGTAACAGCCCAGACGCCGCCCAACCGGCCCAAGGTTCCCGGCACACTCACCCTCCGAACACGCCGGCGCGACAAGTCCGGCGCGCCAGCGGAGAAGACGCTGCAGTGGCCGGTAGCCCGCACGGCAATCGTAATTTGCGACATGTGGGACACGCATACCTGCGGCCTCTCGGCGCATCGCGTTGGCCTGATGGCGCCGCGCATGAACCAGATCGTTGGCGCGGCCCGCGCCAACGGCGTCATGATCGTCCACGCGCCCAGCGACACCATGAAGTTCTACGAGGGCAGTCCCTGGCGGGACCGCATGCGCGCCGCCCCCGCCGCCGCATCGCCCTTCCCGATCACGAACCGCTGCCCGCGTATTCCGGAAGAGGAACGCAATTTCCCGATCGACGACTCCGCCGGCGGTTGCGACGATCCCGTCCTCAAGACCTTCAAAGGGCCGCCCTACCCTTGGACGCGCCAGCACCCCTCGATAGAGATTGTCGGCTACGACGGCGTCAGCGATTCCGGCCAGGAGATCTACAACTTCTGCGAGCTCGAAGGCATCGACAAGATCGTGCTGATGGGTGTGCATACTAACATCTGCATTCTCAATCGCGGCTTCGGCGCGAGGCAGATGACGCAGTTGGGCTTTGAAGTTGTCCTGGCGCGCGACCTCACCGACGCCATGTACGATCCCCGCACACGCCCCTTCGTCAGCCACACGCGCGGCACGGAGCTTGTCATCGAGCACATCGAAAAGATGTGGTGCCCATCGATACTGGGCGACGATCTCACGCGCGTCCACTCTTGAGCTTTTCCAGCATCTCCGCTTCGGTCAGCACGGTGATCCCCAGTTCCTTTGCCTTGTCGAGCTTCGACCCGGCCTCTTCGCCGGCCACCACGTAGCTCGTCTTCTTGCTCACCGATCCGCTCACCTTCGCGCCCGCGGCCTCCAGCATCGCCTTCGCTTCGTCGCGGCCCAGCGTGGGCAGCGTGCCCGTCAGTACGAAGGTCAGCCCGGCCAGCGGCCCGCCGGAGCGGTCGACCTTCTGATGGGTCCACTGCAGGCCGCCGGCGCGCAGCCGGTCCAGCAGGTCCAAGTTTCTCGAGTCCTCAAAGAACCGCCGGATCGACTGCGATACTTTCGGCCCCACCTCCTCGGCCGTCAGCAGCGTGGCCTCATCGGCGTCGCGAATCGCGTCCAGGCTCCCGAAGGTGTTCGCCAGAATCTGCGCCGTGCGCTCGCCGACAAACGGAATGCCCAGCCCGTTAATCAGCCTTGGCAGAGGCAGCGTTTTGGACTTCTCAATACCGGCCACCACGCGCTCGGCCGACTTCGCGCCCATGCGGTCCAGCTCCGCCAGCGTCTCCGCCGAAAGCGTATAGATGTCGGCGATGCTCTTCACCACGCCTTTGTCGACAAGCTGGTCCACTAGCACGTCGCCCATGCCGGTAATATCCATCACGCTACGCGACGCGAAGTGAATCACGGCGTTCTTTAGCCGTGCCGCGCAGCTCACGTTGACACAGCGCCAAATGACTTCGCCTTCGGGTTTCGAGACGGCGCCGCCGCACACCGGGCACTCCTTCGGCATCACGAACTCGCGGCGGTTCTCCCCCTGCCGCACCACGCGCACCACTTTCGGAATCACGTCGCCGGAGCGTTCGATCACAACGGTGTCGCCTTCGGCCAGTCCCAGCCGGGCAATTTCGTCCTCGTTATGCAGCGTTGAGCGGCTTACGGTCACGCCGCTGACCACCACGGGCCGCAGATGCGCCACCGGCGTCAGCGCGCCGGTCCGGCCCACCTGCACATCGATCTTCGCCACCACCGTCTCGGCCTGGCGCGCGGGGTACTTAAACGCAATGGCCCAGCGCGGCGCCTTCGCCGTCCACCCCATTCGCCGCTGTTGGTCGATTGAATCGACCTTTGCCACGACGCCGTCGATCTCATACGGCAGCGTCTCGCGCTGCCCTTCGAACTCACGTATGAACGCAAGCAAAGCATCGAGATCCGCGCAGACGCGCGATGCCGGATTCACCTTGAAACCCAGTCCCCGCAACCGTTCCAAGTTCTCGGAGTGAGACGGCAGCGCGGGAATTCCGTTGATCAGGTAGAAGTAGGCGAAGAAGTCCAACTGCCGCGCGGCGGTGACTTTTGGATCCAGCATGCGCAGCGACCCGGCGGCCGAGTTGCGCGGATTCGCATAGCGCGGCAGGCCCTCCTGTTCGCGATCTTCGTTCAGCTTCTGAAACGCGGCGTTTGGCATGATCACTTCGCCGCGAACCTCGAACGAACCGTCCGTTTTCAACGGGAGGGAACGGATGGTTCGCGCGTTCTCCGTCACGTCCTCGCCCTCCACGCCGTCGCCGCGGGTGATGGCGTTGCGCATCGCCCCCTCGCTGTAGTGAACCGCCATCGAAAGTCCATCAAGCTTCAATTCGGCCACATATTGAAACGGTTCGCCGCCCAGGAACTCGCGCACACGCCGGTCGAAGTCCTGCAACTCCGCTTCGTCCAACGCATTGTCTAGCGACAGCATCGGCGCCGAGTGCCGCACCTTGACGAAGCCTTCGCGTGGCGCGCCGCCCACGCGCTGCGTCGGCGAATCGGCTGTGGCCAGCGCGGGGTTGTCCTTTTCCAATTGCTGCAGCTCCCGCATCAGCGCGTCGTACCCGGCATCGGAGATCTCCGGCGCGTCCTGCACGTAGTAGAGATGTTCGTGCCGGCGGATCTCCTGGCGCAGCGCCTCCGCGCGGGATTCTAGGGACAATTGTGCGTTCACGCCGAAGCTCATACGATACTGAAAGTTTCGAGGATAAGCGATAGCCATTTCAACCGAAGGTCGAATCGCGCTGATATTCAATCCGCGCGCCGGGAAGCTGAACCGGAACCCGGGGCTCGTGGAACGGGCCAAACAGTGGCTGCGGCCGCTGGGCGAAGTGGAGCTGCATCCAACCACCGGGCCCAATACCGCGGGCGAAATTGCGTCTCTGGCCATTGCCGGCGGCGCCACGCGCGTCGCGTCTTTTGGCGGCGACGGAACACTCAACGAAGTGGCGAACGGCATGATCGGCTCCGCCATTCCGCTCCTGACACTGCCGGGCGGAACGGCTAACTGCCTGTGCATCGAGACCGGGTTGGGCGCGAATCCGGAGAAGGCCGCCGCCCGGCTGACTGGCGAATCGGAAGACGTTCGAATCGCCGCCGGAAAGATCTCTGGCCCGGGCCGGCAGCCGCGCCATTTCCTGCTCATGGCGGGCGCGGGCATGGACGCCATCGTTGCGGAGCAGGTTAGCAAGCCGCTGAAGGCTCGTCTGGGCAAGCTCGCCTATTGGGCAGCCGGCTTCGCGATGTTCGCGCGCTCGCTTCCCCAGATCACAGCGACCGTAAACGGCCGCCAATCCACTCGCGGCTTCGTCCTAATGAGCCGCATCCGGAACTACGGCGGAGATCTGGAGCTAGCCAAAAGCGTGTCGCTGGTCGACAACTGCTTCGAGACGCTGCAGTTCGACGGACGCCTGTCGCTCCGCTTCCTGCCCTATCTGGCCGCCGCCGGCGTTGGGCAAGTGGCCAAGGTGCCCGGCGTCACGGTTGCGCCCGCGCTGATCGTGGAGTGTGCCTCCGCCGATGGCGAACGGGTTCCGGTGCAAATCGACGGCGAGTTGGCCGGTGAGCTGCCGGCGCGGTTTGAGATCGTGCCGGACGCCCTGACGCTCCGGCTGCCGAAAGCCTATATCGCGCGCGCGAAAGCGAAGCCATGGACAATGTCACCCACACCCTGACGGGCGTTCTGCTGGCGCGTGCTGGGCTGGATCGCCTCTCGCCGAGGGCAACGGTGTTGCTGATCGCCGCTTCGAACATCGCCGACGCCGATATCGCCGCCTCCGCGTGGGGTTCGCTGGCCTACCTGGAGTACCACAGGCACATCACCCACGCGCTGGCCGCGGGACCGGTGATGGGGCTTGTCACGGCGTTGTGTTTCTTCTGGCTCAAGGATTGGAAATTCGGTCCGGCCTGGCTGCTATGCACCATCGGCGTCTGGGTCCACATTCTGCTCGACCTGCTCAACAACTACGGCGTCCGCATCTGGCTGCCGTTCCATGACGGATGGATAGGTTGGGATCTGCTGATGGTCATCGACCCGTGGCTGCTTGCGGGCCTGGGCCTTTGCGTGGTGGCGCCGATGTTCGCGCGGCTGGTGGGCGGCGAGATCGGTGCGCGTCCGCGCGGACCGGGCCGAGGCTGGGCGGTTATCGGCCTGCTGTTCTTTGCGCTCTGGACCGGCGGACGAATTGTGCTGCACGAGCGCGCGCTCGAGACGCTGCGCGCCCGCATGCACAACAACGAGACGCCGGTGCGCGTGGCGGCCTGGCCAACGCCGTGGAACCCCTTCGCCTGGCGCGGCTACGTTTCCACGGAGTCCGCGTGGTTGCTGTACGACTACTCTTTGCGCGGCGAGTTCGACCCCTCCGCCGCGCGCATCTACTTCAAGCCGTCCGAAGCGGCGGCGCTGAACGCCGTGCGCCGCACACCGGAGGCCCAGGCGTTTCTCCGCTTCTCCCAGTTCCCGGTTTGGCGCATCACTCCCTTGGACGATGGCGCGATCGTGGAAGCGACCGATGTCCGCTTCGGTGCGCCCGAAGACGGCAAGTTCCAATTAAGCGTGCAACTCGACGGCACGTCCCGGACTCGCGACGCGCGATTCTCCTTCGGCAATCCGGCCAAGGGTTTCGGCGTTATCCGCGATGGTACGCGATGACGGACTTTCCAACGCCGTCGCCGTAGGCTTCCAACTGCTCGAACGCCTTTTGAATGTCATCCAGCGGCGTCCGGTGTGTTACGACGGGGCCGAAGAACGCCGGCCGCTCGCGCAGCAGGTCGATCGCCAGGTGCGTTTCGTGGTTGCTGCGGCGCACGTTGAACAGCGGCGCTTCCTTGCGGCGCAGTTCGTGGAAGTGCAACAGCGGGCGCGCCTCGCTTGGAATGCCGGTGGCCACCACGCGGCCGCCGCGCGCCACGGCGATGCAGGCATGATCCAACGATCCATCCCGCGTCACGCAGTCGAGAACCGTATCCACGCCCCGGCGGCCGGTTGCGGCGAGAATCTCGCGCGACGGGTCCGCCTGCGACGAATCGATCACCACGTCGGCGCCCATGGCCAGCGCCATCTCACGCCGGTGGGCCACGGGGTCCACCGCGAACACGCGCCGGACGCCTTGCATTTTGAGCATTGCCACCGTCAATGCGCCGATCGGCCCGGTGCCAAAGACGGCCGCCGTCGATCCTGGCGTCAGGTCCGCGAACTGCAACGAGTGCAGCGCCACCGCGAGCGGTTCGAACAGCGTGCCCTCGGCCATTCCCACACCATCAGGAATGCCAACCAGGCAGCCGGCCGGAATGCAGACGATGTCGCGGAAGTAGCCGGGCTCCACACCGGCGCTGAGGAACCGGATGTTCTCACAAAGGTTGTGCCGGCCGCTGAGGCACATCGGGCAGTGGTAGCAATAGATGGCCGGCTCGAGAAACGCCCGGTCGCCCGGCTGCCATCCGCTGACGCCGCCCCCGGTCTTCAACACAGTGCCCGTGGGCTCGTGGCCCAGCACCATAGGAAACAGGCTTGGCGTGTCGCCCACCGAGCCCTCCGAAAAGTTATGAAGATCCGAGCCGCAGATGCCGCAAAATTCGACGCGGACCTGCACTTCGCCGTATCCAGGTTCGGACGGCGCCGCTTCCTTCACTCGGAAGCAATGTTGGGAGGAGAGTTCGGCGATTCGCACTTATTTCTTAAATAGGTTCTCAAATGCCGCGCGCGCATTTTCATAACTCTTCGGCCGTGCGTCCACGCGCGGTTCCTGCTTCGCGGCCGGCGCAGGCGCCAGGGCGGAGTCCCGCGCCACCGTTACGAGGGGCGCGAAGAAGCCGCACTCGTTGCTCTTGTCCTTCGCTGCGATGCGCTCCGGCACCGGTTTTTGGCACTGAGAGTGCGCGGAAGGTTCAAAGTGCTGGCACTGCTTGCAGCAGTGAAGCTCGGCGGCGCATTTTGGGCAAGGCGTAAGAAAATCGAAGCCCTCTGGAAGCGGACTGGAACAGTTATAGCAGCGCGAGGCCGTCACATGCTGCACAACGCGAGCCGTGCGCAGAATGGGAGGATCCACCGGCCCCCGGCCGTTCGAATCCTGATATCCGGGCTGCCGGTATTTGCGATCACCTTCCATGAGTACGGTCACTCAATGTGTACCACAGTTACCTCTTTACAAGGATCACTGGCGCGGCGGCCGCTCCGCTCACTTGTTCGAAGAAATCCCGGACCTTGGCGTAGTCCGCCGCCGGGGCCACGACGTCGTTTGATTCCAAGGCTTGCGTGAACACAACACGCGTTCCGTCCATCTTCCATTCGGCCTTGTAGTCGCCATAGGCGCTTCGCATCGCTACGGACGCGGGGATCTCATCGGGCTTGAAGCCGGGCGGCGTTTCGATCGTCACGTGGTCGGAAAAACGGCGCGCCTTGATCTTCACCGGCGCCGTCCTCGGCTTCGCGGGCAGGGAGTAGCCGTGGCCGGTGGCCAGCGTTCCCGGAGTGAGGATCAGCAGCCGGCTCTGCAGAATGCGGCCGAACTGCAGCGCCTCCAACTCCAGCTCCAGTTGCAGGCGCCCCTCCTTGGCCGCGTCCGCCGGCTGCACCGACTTCAGCTTCAACCCGCCCATGCGCCGGGTGAAGATCGCCTCGAACATCTTCTTCAAATCCGCCGCGTCGCTGGACCGCATGGCAGCCCGCAGCGGCGCGGCCGTCTGCCCGAAGTGCTGGTAGCGGATCTTCGCGTTGATGCCTCCCTCGGCGTTCATCACTCCTTCGGCCGTCATGTCGGTCCGATTGGCGCTGGCGGCCACAACCGGCACCTGAACAAGCGCACCCTTGTCCGCGGCGATTACCAGCGCATAGCTGCCCTGCTCATCGTCGTCGATATCGCCCACCGGCGTGTAGGGATCGGTTGGATCGAAGAACAGCAGGTTGCCGAGAGCCGGATGCGGCAGCACCGATGGCAACGACGGCTCACTTACCTTCACTGCGACAATCGCGTGGTTGAACTGCATTGTCGAGGGCCACTCGGGACGCACATACTCACGCGAGCCGGAGAAGATCGTGACGAGATGCGATTCGATCCCGGCCGCTTTCAGCAGCGCTTTCATCAGGTTCGACTTGTCCTTGCAATCGCCGTAGTTCCGTGCCTGCACCGTGTCCGCCGCGTGGGGCACGTAGCCTCCGCCGCGGGTGATGTTGAGATTAATGGACACATACGCGGTCTGCTGCACGAACCCGGCGATCGCGCGAACCTTCTCGATCTCCGTCTTCGCGTTCGCCGTCAACTGGGCGGCCTTCGCTTCCAGCGCGGGGGTCAGCTCCGCTTGCCAGCCGGTCAGATCGGTGAGCCAGTTCGAGACGGCGGCCCAATCTTTCAAAGGCCGAAGTCCTGCGCGGTTATCGCTGGGAAAGTACGTGATGCCCAGGCGCGGCGCGATCAGATGCCGGCCGGGCATGTGAATCTCCCGTTCGATCCAGGGCAGGTTCGCCACTTCCCAGGTGTATGTGTTTCCCGAAACGGCGGGCGGCTTATCAGCCGTGTTGAACAGCCGTCCGTTCGTCTCCCAGCCGGGCGGCAGGTTTAATACGAAGCGGCCTTCCACCACGGGAAACGACTCCTGAAAGGCAAAGACGTGCTGAGTGAAAACCGTCTTTTCCTCTTCGACAATCTCGTAGGCGAAGACGCCGCCCTGCAGTAGTTCGTCGCCCGGCGCCACCTCGCGATACTTCTGCTCGCTGTAGCCGCCGCTTGACGAGGCGGTGCTTTCTGCGATCTTGTCCTTGCCGTATTTGATCTCGTTGCCGTTCGGGTTGATCACCCACGCGCGGAAGTCGCGAATGCGGCCGGTCCGGCTATCGTAGGTGCGGCCGCCGCTCAGCCTCACACGGCCGGCGGTGAGCCGCTTGGCCACGTAGCGCTCCTGGAACACGCGCTTGCCCTCGGCGTCGACCGTCAGAGTCTCCTCGTTCAGCAGCACCACGGCCGGCGTCTTGGCCTGATAGGCGGGATGCGCCTTCGCCGCCGCGGCGCGCACCCATTGCGGCACATCGCTGGCGCACCATAGCGTCAACGGGGCCACGCAAGCAAGCCAGAGGCGCCGCATCACCGGTTCCCGGCTTCCTTCAGCGAGAACAGCGTACCGTCGCGCTTGTGAACCTCATCGAAGACCTGCTTCAGCCGCGAATACACCTCGGCCGGAAACGTGATTGCGCCGCCGACGCCGAACGTGAAGTCGCGGACCACCTTCAAGACATTGCCGCCGTTCATGCGCATCGAGACCTTATACTGGCCGGGGCCGCCGAAATTCAAGCCTGGGGGCGCTTCCGCGTTGTCGAGTGCGAAGCCGTCCGGCAGTTGAATGCTCACCACGTCCACTTCGTGGAAGGCGTAGGGAAAGTGGATTTCGAACTTTCGTTCCGACGCCGAGAAACGCGGCGCCACGCCCACTTGGAAATAGAAAGGCGCGAACAGCACGCGGCGGCCGGTGCGCTGGCCGTAGTTCGGAATCTTGATCCGGTAGTTGTATTTCAGCGGCTGTGTTGTGTCGTCCACGCCCGTGATCTTGACCTCTGAAACTTCGCTCGACGGATAGCGGCGCAGCAAGCCCTCCTTGAAAGACTCGGCGCGCTTTTCCGCCGCTTCGCCGTCGAAGCCGGACCGCCTGTCCGCCGCGGCGTGCCCGGTATAGGCCAACTCCACATCACCCTCCAGCGTGCCGTCGTCAAGCAACACCAGTTTCGCGCTCCGCGAAGATACTGACGATTCCGGCGGCGACAGCGGCGTGCCGATGAACTGCGGCGTCTTCGGGTCGCTCAGCAGAGCGCGGATTCCCTCCTCACGCCAGCCGATCATGTTTGGCGGCAGGTACCTCGACGACACGTCGAACATCTTCCATTCGTTGTCCAGCTTCACCGCCATGTCGATATCCGGCAGGAAGTATGCGCGATCCACCATGCCGGGATCGAACACCATGGCGTCGCGATTCGAGACAAACACCGGCCGCGCCTCCAGGCCGGCCGATTGCGCCATCGCCGCGAACAGCGTGTTCATCTCGTCCGCGAATCCCATACCGGATTTGAAGACTTCCACGGAGGTACGCTCCCTTTCTTTCGGCATCGACTTGAAGAACTTCGCGCGGTCGGCCACGGAGACCGAGCTATCGAATACGTTCTTGATGTTCTTGCGCAGGTAGGTGATGAGCGCCACTACCTTTTCGTAGTCGGTCTTCGCGTTGGCAACCGTCGCCGCCGCCGCCTGCTTGATCTCGTCGTTCAGCTTCAACGACAGCTTCATGCGGTTGTAGCTGTCTTTTCCGACCTTCTCCCAATACTTCGCCGGGTCTCTTCGATCGCCGTCCATATAGAGGAACAGAACCCAGGGCCGGACGTTCGGCTCACCCGGCATGAGAGGCTCTTCCTTGAAAGCCGGCACCTTCTCCACATAGGTGGAATTGAACCCGTTCGTCTCCAGATTCAACTTCGAAGGCTGACAATTAAACGGCCACACCCGCATCTGTTCCGAAACATAGTCGCGGCTCATGGGCTTCACGAAGAATGTAATCTTCTGCACCGGATACTCGTGCTGCATGTTGGCCTTTAGATACCGGATACCCTGCTTGAACTGCGTCTCGCGATACTTGTACTCCACTATGGAACCGGGTTGCACCGCGGGCATCGTGAAAGTCTTCGCCTTCACCCGGAGACCGCTGAGCCGCACGATTTCCCGCTCGCGCACGTCCTCCTTTTTCAGCATTACGATGCTTCCATCCGGTTGAATTGTGCGCCCCTCCACGGCTTCGATGAAGATGTTATTTCGAAACGGCAGGTCGACCGTCGAGACGGTATTTTTGCCCTCTTCGTTAAAGATTTTCAGCCGGACATAGACGACGCGTTTGCGCTGCCAATCCTGCCCGGCGCGCTCATCCCACACGTGTTCGCGCCTAAAAAAATCGCTTCGACGCCGACGGATTTTTCCACCAGCGGCTCCTTCTGCGCCTTCTCCGCATCGGAAATTGGCAGCCAACCGACTTCGACGGCGACATGATCGTTTTGCGCGAAGGCGGTTACGCAAAACAGGGAAATAGTCAGTCTGGTCCGCAAGAATCTTGGGCGCATATTTTTCACAGTGTAGACGATTTTACACGGGAGATTGTTCCGGTACCGCGACGGGAGTCGATCTTGAATCCGAGTGTGCATGGGAACACTTATCCCTTGGCCCTAAGTTCTTGAAAACACGATGACGCGATTCAATGGCGGGCACTGTTCGAGCCGCGCGCCAAATACAAACTGGCGCCGGGCCGGTGGCAGCTCGCTGGAGCCAAGCTTGGCCGGCTTGACACAATGTGCCTCAAAACTAGCTTGAGCTTATGGCAACTGGCGGCACCACCGTTAATGTATCCCTCACACCCGAACTCGACGCGTTCCTCCAAAGCCGCGTGAATTCCGGGCGGTATCAGACCGTTAGCGAAGTGGTGCGTGAAGCGCTCAGGCTGCTGGAGGACCAGGAACGACGCCGCGAGCCGGCCTTCTTATGAATTGAAGGCCAAACTCGAACATGGCGCCGCCCAAGCCGAGCGCGGCGAGCTGTTGGACGGAGAACACGTTTTTGAAGAGTTGAAGACTTTCATCGACAAGCGGCGCCGGAAGGAATCGCGGCAGCCGTCACACGCCGGTTTGTGCTGACGCCGGACGCCCGTTCTGTAACGCGAAGCACTTCGTAGCTGGACCTCGACGGCCCGCTAAACCGGCAACCAGAGCCTACCAGAGAGCAGTAATATCCGTCGGAACCTTCTTTTCCTCGCGCATCGGCCCCGGCAGCTTGTAATACCCAACCCCCCAGAACCAGAGCCGCCCGTCACTCGTCGTCGCAAAACACTTGTTCCGCGGCGCAAACACCGCCGTCATGCCCGTCAATTTGGGCGCCGCCGGACGATCCTGATACCCACCCGATCGTCCTATGCCCGCCTGCCCCCAGCCATCGTGCCCCCAAGTCCGAATGGTCCCGTTCTTGAGCAACACGATGATATGCCCATAACCGGCGGACACCGACGCCGCACCTGTGATCCCGGCCACCGGCGCCTGCACCAAGGTCCCTTCGTCCTGCACATTCTGACCGTTCCCCATTGTCGACGAGTCATTCCTTCCCCAAGCCCGCACCGTGCCATCCGCTAACACCGCCACCGCGTTATTGCGCCCGCCGGCGGCGGAAACGACAGGCGGCAATGGTACTTTCTTCGGAACCGCCGAATCCTCTCTCGTTCCATCGCCCAACTGCCCATAGAGGTTCTTTCCCCACGTCCAAAGGGATCCGTCCCGGCCAATGGCGAACACGAAGATTCCCCCCGCAGTATCCCCCGGCGCCATCGAGATCGACGCAGTCGGCGGCAATCCCTCCACCCGCGCCGGCAGTTGCGAAAGCCGCCCGGCCATCCATCCCCAGGCCCACACTTCCCCTGCCGCCGTCAGCACCGCTACCGACTGCGTCGCCGCCACAATTTGAACCGCCGGCGGCAGGCCCGTCACCTGTCCGAGCGCCGATCCCTCCCTCACTCCGCGCTTCAAACCGCCGTTCCGGCCGAGGGCGAACTCGTCGTCCGACCCCCACGAATACACACTCCCGTCTTCAAGCACCGCGAAGCTTGTCAGTTGCGCCACGGCCACATCCCGCGCCTTTCCCGGCAGCGGGATTGGAGCCGGGCGCCCCTGGAACGTACATGCCGGCAGCGCCAGCCGTCCAAAACCGCAATCGCCAAAGCCAAGCACGACGCCGTCGTCCCGGAGGAAGAGAAAATGCTCCCCGCTCTCGGCCACTTTCTTGAACCCGGCGAACAAGGAGATCGCCGCCAGGAGCATGCAAAGCGTAACTCGAATCATCGTTTCATGAGTGTACCCGCAACGCGATTCGTTCGACGGAGAGAGTCTGCACTGGCGCCGGGCCGCGCCCTATCAGAACTGCAGGTTCAGGCCTAGCTTGAGGAAGCGCGGCAGGTTACGCTGCTCGGGGTTGAGACGGCCGAAGGCGGCGTTGGTGACGTCGACCGAGGCGATGCTGGAGAACCAGGGCGTGTTGAGCGCGTTGACGGCTTCAAATCGGAACTGGAGGCGGAGCCGCTCTCGAATGGGGAACCACTTGGTGATGGAGGCGTCCCAGTTCCGGTAGCCGGGCAACCGGACATTACCGAAACGAAGGGGGAAATCGCGCAGCGTGAACGGTTCCTGCGCGCTGACGCGGCGGCCCGTGGCGGGATTATTCCACAGGCCGGTGTTGAACCATTGACCCATGGCCGGGTTTTCGAGTTTTGCGCTGCCGGGGTTGACCTGGTTGGCGTTGGGATAGGCGATGTTCCAACCCTTCATGTAGGTGATGTTGGCGTTGAGTTCCCAGCCGCCGATGAGTAGATCGGCGGCGCGATTGAAGCTGTTGGCAAAGCGGCGGCCCCGGCCGAGCGGCAGTTCCCAGACGCCGGCGAGATTGAACTTGCGTGGAATATCGATCTCGTTGGCGGACTGCTTCTCCAGTTTCGAGCCGGCGGGCTGGGCGAGGTTGAAGTCCTGAATATTGCGGAAGCTGACCTGTTCGAGCGTCTTAGCGCCGGTGTAGCTGGCCAGGAAGGTGAGCCCGCCGGAAAAGCGCTTGGACGCCTTGATCTGCACGGCGTCGTAACGCTGGCGGCCGATGGGAAGATTGTCCACCCTCAGCGGTGTGAACTGCGGGAAGGTAAACAGCAGTGTCTGCCGGGTGACCGTGGCGCCGTTCAGCGCAGCGTTGTTCGGGATGAGCCCGCGCATGGGGTTGGGCACCTGGGTGTTGTAGTACGCGTTGTCGATGCCGCCCGCGGTGGTCCGGCGATTCAATTCGTTGATGGGGACGAAGTTCGCGTTCGAGTCGATGGGCAGCTTGCGGGTCTGGTTTCCGACGTAGGCGGCTTCGAGGAGCACACCTCCGGGCAGTTCACGCTGCACGTCGAAGGAATACTGATGCGAGTAGGGCAGGGGGCGCTGCTGCCAGTTCACGCTGAGGCCCTGGCCCAAGAAGCTGGCCGCGCCCTCGGAGTTGCCGACGGCGGCCAGCAGCCGCCCGCCGGCCTGGTTCGTGAAGGCGTTTGTGAGGTTCACGGCGGGGGTTAGGTTATCCACTGTCACAACGGCGTTGGTGCGCTGGCTGAAGCCTTGCGGCACGCCGGTGGCGGACTGTCCGAGGACGTAGAGACCATAGCCGCCGCGGATGACGGTCTTCTCGTTAAGGCGATACGCGAAGCCCGCGCGGGGAGCGAGGTTGTTCTTGTCCGGAGCGAAGGAGCCGCGCGGCACGCCGCCAACGTTGGCAAACTGAACCGTTCCCTTCAGGTTCAGTCCGGAGCGGGCCGCAATCGGGCTGGCCGCATTGAAATCGAGCGACTGCACCATGCGGTCGTAGCGTTCGGTCATGGGTGACTCGTAGTCCCAGCGCAGGCCGAGGTTGAGGGTCAGCCGGTTGGAGACCTTGAAGTCGTCCTGGAAGAATCCCGCGTAGAAGAAGTGAACGTAGGCCGGGTCGATATTCCGGTCGACGAAGCCGGAAGAGGGATAGCCGAGCAGCATGGTGGCCAGTTCGTTGCCGGAGGTGGCATCGGCCCGGTTGGAGACGGCCTGGGTCCAGTCCTTGCCGAAGGTGTAGGAGCCGGAAGCGAGGCCGGGACTCTGCGAGTTGTCGTTGTAGCGGCGCATTTCGACACCGAATTTGAGGAAGTGGCGGCCAACGACTTTATTGAAATTCGGCTGCAGGGTGTAGACGTCGTTGGTGCCGGCGCTCAGCAGAGTACCCGGTCCGATGGCCTGGAAGGCGTTGTTCTGGAAGGCGAAACGGGGAAAGGCGAGGCGCGTGAACTGG
>Ga0194122_10001437_pt1 | contig 29015 bp, 28 predicted proteins | sample TA2MahCa10mmetaG_FD_155487 | JGI IMG/M metagenome (GOLD analysis project Ga0194122, IMG submission 155487) | Freshwater microbial communities from Lake Tanganyika, Tanzania - TA2015021 Mahale Deep Cast 10m | ecosystem: Environmental > Aquatic > Freshwater > Lake | place: Tanzania: Lake... | reverse complement strand
AGCAGATCGAGGTTGTTGCCGGCCGTGAGGGCCACCACCCGGAAGCGATCGGGGAAGTCCTCCACGATCTCGAGGGTTTGCGTGCCGATCGAACCGGTGGAGCCGAGCACGGAGAGGGCTTTCACGGGCTGGCTCCAAACGTTGGGGACCAGTTTCCCATTGCGAGCCGTTGATCAAAGCCTCAGCGATATCTCTGCAAAGCTGGCCCCACGCCCCATTGGGTTATCCCTGATGCTCAACCTGTCGTCGCTGCTGAAGCGTTGGAACTTCATCGAGCGAGCTCGCCTTGAACGCGAGTTGTGGGAGGCCTATGAGCAGCGCCAGGACATCGAAGCTCTCGTCGAGCAATGCCGCGCTGCGGTGAGTGGGGGCGATCAGGGTCGTGCGCTGCAGCTTGAAATCTGGACAACCACGCTCACCCGCATTCGCAAAATCGAGCGAATGATGGCCGACCAGCAGCAACCACCAGGCTGACTTTCGCCGGCGTCTAGGTGATGCGTTTGCCCTGACGCTTCCCGCCGGTTTCTGGTCCCTGCCGATCCGCTCCTGGTGCCCAGTGGCGTAGTTCGAGCATCGTTGCAGGGTTGATGCTCATGGTGGTGCGCCAGCCGCTGATCCAGTCAATGATCACCGTGCTGCCATCGAGTCTCCAGACCCCGCCAGCTTTGTTGTCGATGTCGTTAAACGCCAGTCCGTTGGATAACAGCGAGGCGGTGTAGGGCTTGAAGCCGCTCTGGGCTGGAGGGAAGCTGTAGACACCAACCACCTCAGCAGTGGGGCCACTGAGTTTCACCGCAGGCCCAAAGTTGAACGGCACTGTGGCTTTGTTCTGGCCGGGCTGCCACGACGCAAAGCTCAGGCCCTCGGGGCCTACATAAATCCAATCGGTCCAACCATTGCTGTAGTCGATCCGCACCCCGTTCCCCCACGGCTGCCATCTCCCGAGTTCCCGCAGTTCACTGGCGTGCAGCCGCTTGGCACCCGCTGAGGGTGCTCCAGTGGTTCCGATGGTGCTCACGGCTTTCCCACCGGGATAGAGCCGCACATTGAAGAGGTTGTTGAGGTTGTCGGTGAGTGCCCAAACGCCAATCAAGTTGCTCGTGTTGGGTTCTGTGGCCTGACCCGGGGCGGGCTTGCTCTCGGCTCCAGCTGGGGCGATGAGGCCTGGGGTGATCAGAAGGGCATGGCTCAGCGCCGCGGCGGCGCTGATGCTGAACAGCAGGCGTCCGCCCATGAGAGAAGGAATCCGCTCAGATCATTCTGAGCCGGTTGTCCTCTGTTGTTGGCTGCCGTAACGCTTTCAACCGCCGTCGTCAGCGCCTGATCCAGTCGGTGAGGCCACCGGGTTTGTCGATGAGCTCAATTCCCACCTCTAGCAACTCAGCTCGGATTTGATCGGCAACTTGGAAATCCTTTGAGGCTTTGGCCACTTTGCGTTGCTCGATGAGGGCCTGGATCTCGGCATCGCTCGGTTGGGTGTGTCCTCCTGCTGAGGTGGCCGCGGTTTCGCTCTCGCTGTTGAGACCCAGCACCCAGGCCAGATCGAGCAGCAGCGCAGCTCGGGTCCGCATCGCCTGCGTTTCTGCTTCTGCAGTTGCGCTGGCGTCACCACGCTGCACTCGGTTGGCCAGCGCGCGGAGCGGTTTGGCGAGCTCGAACAACACCGCGAGCGCTGCCGACGTGTTGAGGTCGTCATCCATGGCGATGACGAACTGCTGACGGGCATCGGCGAGGGGGCCTGGCCGTTCGGTATCGCCTGTTGAGTTGTCAGCCACGATCTCGCTGGCCAGGGCCAGGGCCGCATTGAGGCCTTTCCAGCCGGTGGCCGCGGCATCGAGCGCTTCGGCGGTGAAATCGAGCGGTTTGCGGTAGTGGGCCTGGAGGGTGAACAGGCGCAGGGTCATTGGCGAGACGCCCGAATCCAGCAGGGCGCGGATCGTGGTGAAGTTGCCGAGCGATTTGCTCATCTTCTGGCCGCCCACGTTCACCATGCCGTTGTGCAGCCAGTAGTGGGCCAGCTCCTTGCCGGTGGCCGCTTCCGACTGGGCGATCTCGTTTTCGTGGTGCGGGAACACCAGATCGGCGCCGCCAAGGTGGATGTCGATCGTGTCGCCCAGCTCCTCGCGCACCATCGCTGAACACTCGATGTGCCAGCCGGGGCGGCCGGCGCCCCAGGGGGAGGGGAAGCTGGGCTCGCCGGGTTTGGCCCCTTTCCAGAGAGCGAAATCGAAGGGGTGTTGCTTGCGCGCTTCTTCCTCAGACGCCACGCGGCCGGAGGCGTTGTCCTGCTGCTGCTCGAGGTCGCGGCCGCTGAGCTTGCCGTAGCCGGCGTGCTTCATCACGGCGAAATACACATCGCCATCGGCGAAATAGGCGGCGCCTTTGGCCTCCAGTTCGCTGATCAGGGCCCTGATGGCATCGAGGCTGCGCGTCGCCCGCGGCATGCGGTCCGCCGGCAGGATGTTGAGGCGCGTCATATCGGCCACGAAGGCCTCGATGTTGCGCTCACTCACCGCCTCCATCGAGCTCCCCTCCTCGGCGGCGCGATTGAGGATCTTGTCGTCGATGTCGGTGTAGTTCTGCACGAACGTCACCGCATATCCGCTCCAGCGCAGGTAACGGCGGAGCACGTCCCAGGCGATGTAGCTGCGGGCATGGCCCAGGTGGCAGAGGTCGTACACCGTGACCCCGCAGCAGTAGATGCTCACCTTGCCGGGCTCGATCGGCCGGAATTCCTCAACGCGGCGCGTGAGGGTGTTGGTGAGCTTGAGGGTCATCGAGCTGAGCTTACTTGGCTTCCATCCAGTTGGGGCCGACGCCCGTTTCCACCAGCAGGGGAACGGACAGCTCAACCGCGCGCTCCATGGTTTCACGCGTGAGGCTCAGCACCTGCTCGAGCGCCTCCGGGGCCGCTTCGAGCACCAGTTCATCGTGCACCTGCAGGAGCAGGCGGGCCGGCAGACCGCTGGCAGCGAGTTTGTGGTGGAGCTGCACCATCGCCAGCTTGATGATGTCGGCGCTGGAGCCCTGGATCGGGGCGTTGGCGGCAGCGCGCAGCTGCTGGGCCTCCATGCCGCCGCGGCGGGCCACCTCCAGATCGATCTCGAGCGGATCCTTGCCGAGCAGGCGGCCCAGGCCGGAAGGATCGAAAGCGAACGGCCGCCGGCGCCCCAGGATCGTTTCCACGTAGCCGCGGCTCAGGGCCAGCCGTTCCTGCAGCTCCAAGAAGGCGAACACCTTCGGGTAGCGCTGTTTGTACTTGCTCAGGAACTCCTTGGCCTGCGCCTGGCTCACGCCGGTTTCGCGGGCGAAGCGCTGGGCGCCCATCCCATAGATCACGCCGAAGTTGATCGTTTTGCCCAGGCGGCGCTCATCGGCGCTCACCTCGTCTTTCTCCAGCAGCAGGCGGGCGGTGAGGGCGTGCACGTCGTCGCCGTTGCGGTAGGCCTCCACCAGCACCTCTTCGCCCGAGAGGTGGGTGAGGATCCGCAGCTCGATCTGGGAATAGTCGGCGCTGATCAGTTGCCAGCCGGCCTCCGGCAGGAAGGCTTTGCGGATGCGGCGCGAGAACTCCGTGCGGATGGGGATGTTCTGCAGGTTGGGGTTGCTGCTGGAGAGGCGGCCCGTGGCCGTCACGGCCTGGTTGAAATCGGTGTGCACCCGGCCGGTTTCCGGCTCCATCAGTGCCGGCAGGGCGTCCACGTAGGTGCTCTTGAGCTTGCTGAGGGTGCGGTGCTCGAGCACCAGCGGCACCACCGGGTGGGCGTCTTCCAGCTTCTCGAGCACGGTGGCATCGGTGCTCCAGCCGGTTTTGGTCTTGCGCGATTTCTTGCGATCGAGGCCGAGGGTGTCGAACAGCAGCTCGCCCAGTTGTTTGGGGGAGGCGAGGTTGAACTCGGTGCCAGCGGCGGCTTTGGCTTCGCCCTCCAAGCGCTCCAGGGTTTGGGCGAGCTCTTGGCTCAGCTCGCCCAGATAGCCGGTGTCGATGCGGATGCCGGTGGCTTCCATCAGAGCAAGCACCGGCTCCAGCGGAAGCTCCACCTGCTCCAGCAGCGCCGGCAGTTGCGGGCCGAGTTCAGCGAGTTGGGCGCGCAGCCGCGGCGTCAGACGCCAGGTCACGTGCACATCCATGCCGCAATAGAGAGCGGCTTGCTCGATCGGCACGGCGGAGAAATTGGCCCCCTTGGGCACCAGTTCGCTGTAGCTGGTGGGCAGGAAGCCGAAGTTCCTCTGCGCTAGCAGCTCCAGACCGTGCTTGGCATTGGCATCGCGCAGGTAATCGGCGAGCAGCGTGTCCATCACCACGCCTTCGAGCGGCAGGCCGTGACGCAGCAGGATCAGCCGGTCGTATTTGGCGTTCTGCAGCGTTTTGGGGTGCTGGCTGCTGCCCAGCCAGGGGGCCAGGGCCGTCAGCACCTGATCGAGGGGGAGCTGCGCGGGAGGAGGGTTAAGCAGATCGCCGCTGCTGCCGCTCTGGTGGCCGATCGGGATATAGGCCAGCTCCGTGGCGCCCTCGCCCCAAGCCACGCCCACACCCACCAGTTCCGCCTGGAAAGGATTGAGGCTGGTGGTTTCGGTATCGAGCGCGATCGGCCGGGTTGGATCGGTGCTGGCCAGCAAGCGCTGCATCAACGCCGCCAGCTCTTCTGGGCTGGTGATCAGCTGCGGTTCCAGGGCTGGAGCGGCCGCGGAGCCTGCCGGTTCAATGGCGTTCGCAGAGTGTCCAGCTGTGGGACCACTTTCAGAAAAAAGTGCGCTCACACTTGGAGCGTTCTGCTCCGAACCTGGACCGTTCCGATCCGAACCCGGAGCCTTCTGATCCGATGCCTGTGGTTGGACTTCGGCTTCGGCCGTTGCGAGGTTGGCGGCTCCATCCGCTGAAAACACTTGGGCGAACTGGTTCACCTGACGGCGCAGGCTGAAAAGCTCCAGTTCCTCAAGGCTCTCGGCCAGGGCCTCGGCGTTCACGGCGCCCAGCTCGAGGCGGGGGTCCTGGGGGAGCGGGATGTCCACCAGGATTTCGGCGAGCATGCGCGAGCGGTAAGCGCTGTCTCGGTCGGCATCGAGCTTGCCCAGCAGGGCACCCTTGAGCACACCCTTGGGATCCTTGGCCTTGGGCCCAGCAGCCTGGAGCTCCGCCAGGGCTCCGTAGATGCCATCGAGGTTGGTGTAGGCCTGCAGCAGGTTGATGGCGGTTTTGGGGCCCACACCCTTCACGCCCGGGATGTTGTCGCTGCTGTCGCCGGTGAGGGCCTTGAGGTCCACCACCTCTTCGGGGGTGACGCCGAGCTTGGCTACCACGCCCTCACGGCGTATCTCCAGTGGCCCGCTGCTCTTGGCGTAGGGACCACCCCCCATGTAGAGCACGGCGATATCGCGCTGATCGTCCACCAGCTGGAACAGGTCGCGATCACCCGAGAGGATGCGCACCCGCCAGCCGCTGTTGGCAGCGCGGTTGGCCAGGGTGCCGAGTACGTCGTCGGCTTCGTAGCCGGGCGCCATGCAGAGGGGAATATCGAGCGCCTGCTGCAGGATCTGCTGCAGATTGCCCAGGTCTTGAAAGAAGTGCTCCGGGGCTTCGTCGCGGTGGGCCTTGTAGGCCTCGTCAGCCTCGTGGCGGAAGGTGGGTTCGGCCGTGTCGAAGGCGATCACCACCCCCTGCGGCGCCAGGCCCTTGCAGTTGTCGAGTAGGGCCTTGAGGAAGCCGTAGGTCACCGAGGTGGGCACGCCTTCCTTGGTGCTCAGGCCGCCTTCGCCGCCTTTGCTGAAGGCGTAAAAGCTGCGGAAGGCCAGGGAGTGGCCATCCACCAGCAGCAACAGGGGTTGGCCGTTCGCTGAAACCCCGCTCGCTGCGCCCGCCACCCGTTGCTCCTGATCCGGTGGGGCCAGCCTGGCAGAGCCCCTTGATGGTCTGTCAGGGTTGCGAAATGGCCCTTTTGCATCAGGCCGCCTTCAGTGCCGATCGCCGTCACCGCTGGTGGCTGCAGCGCGGCTGGAACCTGGATCAGCCGCAGCTGCTGTTCATCGGCCTCAATCCTTCCCGTGCCGATGCCGACCGCGACGACCCCACCCTGCGGCGGCTGATCGGCTTCGCCCGCGCCTGGGGCTTCGGTGGTCTCGAGGTGGTGAATCTGTTCGCCCGCTGCTCCGCCAGTCCGGCCGTGTTGCGGCGCAGCGCCGATCCCGTGGGCTGCGAGAACGATCAGTGGCTGCAGCGGAGTTTGGCCAGCGCGGATGCGCTCTGGCTTGGCTGGGGCAATGGCGGTGCCTGGCGTCAGCGGGATCAACAGGTATTGGATCTCTTGATGCCGCAGCTGCGTGCCGCGATGCCGCTGCTGGCTGTGGGGCTCACCGCCAGCGGCCAGCCCCGCCATCCGCTCTACGCCCCGGCCGCTGCGCAGCCCTTGCGCCTGCAGCATCCTGGGGATGTGCGCCCGCTCGCTGCCTGCCGCTGATGGCTCGAACCCCCAGTCGCTACGCGATCCATCTGCTGCTGGCCGGCGGACATGCCCAGGTGGTGCACTTCCCCAGCCTCGATGCCTTTCAGCAGTGGTACGGCACGGTGCTCAACGCCGGCCCTGCTGACGCTTTCATCAACGTTCCGATCACCGAGCTTCCGGGGGAATACCGGGTGGTGAGGCCCTCAGCCGTGCAGGGCATCCGCGTCGAGCCCATCTACGGTTCCCTGGATGATGAATTCTGAACTGGTCTGGGGAGCCTCGTTCTTCTCAGGTTCCCTCGCCCAGTTGATCGCGCAGCTCAGCGGTCTGCCCGCCGTTGTGTTGTTGCTCGCCCTGGGCCTGGTGGTGGGTCAGGCGGGCTTGCACCTGGTGCAACCGGAAACGCTTGGGGCCGGCCTTGAGCCGCTGGTGGGCCTACTGGTGAGCCTGGTGCTCTTCGATGGCGGACTCAACCTGCGGCTTGCTGGCAAGGAACTTCAGCGCACCGTGATTCAGCTGGTGCTGGTGCGGCTGGTGCTGGGCCTGGTGGGTGGTGCTGTGCTCGCCCACCTCCTGGCGGGTTTGAGCTGGCCACTGGCCTGGGTGTTCGGGGCGATTGCGCTGGCCACTGGCCCCACGGTGATCTCGCCGATGGTGAAGCAGATGCGGCTGCAGAGCGGTCTGGCCCGTGTGTTGGATGCGGAGGGATTGATCCTTGAGCCCACGGCGGCTGTGCTGGCCTTGCTGCTGCTCCAACTCGCCCTCGGTGATCTGTCCCATTGGCAGGACGTGGCGAGCCTGCTGGTGTTGCGCCTGGGTGGGGGTGCCCTGCTCGGGGCCTTCGCTGGCTGGATATTGGTGCTGGTGCTGGAGCGGCTGCCTCAGGAGGCTGATGGCCTGCAGCTGCAGGTCTCACTCGGGGTGCTGTTCCTGGTGGTGGCCGGCACGCAAACGCTGCTGCCGGAGGCGGGCTTTCCTGCGGCGGTGATGGCCGGTGTTGTGGTGGGGCTACGCCTCGATCAACAGGCCAGCCGCCTGGATGAGCTGATCGCCCAGCTGGCGCAGCTTGCGATCACGGTGCTGTTTCCGCTGTTGGCAGCAGACCTCTCCTGGAGTGAGCTCAGCCCGCTGGGCTGGGGCGGTGTGGCTTGCGTGTTCGCTCTGATGCTCTACCGCTGGGTGGTGGTGCAGTTCGCGGGCCTTGGCCTCAGCTACCTGCGTTGGCCCGACAAGTTGATGCTGAGCTGGGTGGCGCCCCGCGGCATCGTGACCGCCGCCGTAGCCAGCCTGTTTGCCTTGGAGCTGGAGGCAGCCGGGGTGCAGGGAGCAGGGGCCCTCAAGGGCCTGGTGTTTCTCACGATCCTGCTCACCGTTGTGGTGCAGGGCTTCAGTGCTCCGCTGCTGGCCCAGAAACTCGGACTGGTGCAGCCTGAAGCTCCTTCAGAGACTGCGCACGATGCGGCTGCGAGCCTCACCGCTGGGTTGGAGCAGCAGCCAGGTGGTGAGCAGGTCGGGACCCTGAAGGCTGCCGAGTAAGGCTGCCCGCAGGGTTTTCATCAGCACACCCTTCTTCACGCCGGCGGCCGCCACTGCTTCCCCCAACAAGGCTTGAGCCGCATCAACCGTGAGTGCTCCCTCGGGCAGCCGTTCCAGCAGGGCTTGCAGGGCAGGCCGGGCTCCCTCGCTTGCCAACTGCTTCTGCGCGTCGGCGTTGAGTTCGGGGAGCTCAAAGAAGGGACGCGCCTGCTCGATGCCGTCCTGCAGGGTGACCAGCGAGGGACCGATCAGAGCCGATAGCTCCTGAAGCCAATTGGGCGAGGCTCCTTCCACTGCCCAGCCTTGGGAGCTCCAGAGGGGCAGCAGCTGGGACAGCAACTGCTCTGGCCCCTGCTCGTGCAGCACCTGGCTGTTGAGCCAGTTGAGCTTGTCCCAGTCGAAGCGGGCACCGGCTTTGTTCACCCGATCGAAATCGAACGCCGCGGCGGCCTGCTCGAGGGTGAAGCGCTCCCCCATCCCTTCCGGCGGCGACCAGCCCAGCAGCGTCATGTAGTTGGCCAGCGCTTCGGCCGTGTAGCCCTGGGAGCGGAAGTCGCTCACCGAGGTGACGCCATCGCGCTTGGAGAGCTTCTTCCCTTCCTTGTTGAGGATCAGCGGTGTGTGGGCAAACACCGGTGCCGCCGCGCCGAGTGCTTCGTAAAGCAGCAGCTGCTTTGCAGTGTTGGCGATGTGGTCTTCGCCGCGGATCACGTGGGTGATCGCCATGGCGGCGTCGTCCACCACCACCACGAGGTTGTAGAGAGGATCGCCGATCTGATCGGCGGGCGCCCGGCGGGCGATCACCATGTCGCCGCCCAGGTCGGCGCCAGCCCAGCGCATCTCACCGCGCACCAGGTCGGTCCAGGTGATCACCGCCTCATCGTCGATGCGGAAGCGGATCGTGGCTTCGCGCCCTTCAGCGATGTAGGCCTGTTCCTGCTCGGGGCTGAGGTTGCGGTGGCGGTTGTCGTAGCGGGGGGCGCGGTTTTCGGCGGCCTGCCGCTCGCGCATCTCGGTGAGCTCGGCCTCGCTGGCGTAGCAGCGGTAGGCCTTGCCGCTGTCCAACAGCTGCTGGATGGCGGCACGGTGTTCAGCGATGCGCTCGCTCTGCACAACGGGTTCGCCGTCCCAGTTGAGCCCCAGCCATTGCAGGCCTTCAAGGATGTTGGCGGTGTATTCGGGTTTGCTGCGCTCTTTGTCGGTGTCCTCGATGCGCAGCAAAAACTCACCGCCCTGGCGCCGTGCAAACAGCCAGTTGAACACTGCTGTGCGAGCCGTGCCAATGTGAAGGGTGCCGGTGGGGCTGGGGGCGAGACGCACACGTACCGCCGCTCCAGTTGTCACCACTGGTCTTGTCCTCTGATGAGATGGAACGGGACTGACGGGGCTCGAACCCGCAACTTCCGCCGTGACAGGGCGGTGCTCTAACCGATTGAACTACAGTCCCTTGAGTGCTCGGAGAGCTCTCCCAGACAGGGCTTTTGGCCTGGTCTGTGCCGCGTCGGCGACCTCAAAAGTATCCGTTGTCGACCTGCCCTCCGTCAACTGGGTGAGCAATCCCAGCGTTCAGCCAAACAAAAAGCCCGCCTTGCGGCGGGCCAGTCTGAGCTGCAGAGCGCAGCCGAATTCAGGGACGAAAGCCAGCGGGTTCGATCAGGCGAACTTGGTTGCCACGGGCCGTGAATTCACGACCTTGATCGCTTTGAACGACCACGCGACCACCAGATTTCACGCGGATCACCCGGGCACGAACCCAGCCAAGAGCGGCTGATTCGAGAACCTTGACGACATCACCGGGCTGTAGATCCAACTCCATGTCCGGAACGTAGAAACTGCAGGGAGGGAACACCGAACGCGCCGTGGAGGACTTGAACCCCCGACATCAGGTTTTGGAGACCTGCGTTCTACCAACTGAACTAACGGCGCAGGGCCGATGTTCCCTCAACCGGATGATCACGGTCGCAACCGAATCATCCGGAAGGCCAATCAACGAATGATGGCCGGAGACTGAAGGCGAGAGCCGATCAGCGATCGAAGCGCTGCTTGACGCGGGTGGCTTTGCCCACTCGGTCGCGCAGATAGAAGAGCTTCGCTCGACGCACCTTACCCCGGCGCTCCACCTTGATGGAAGCCACCTGAGGGCTGTGAATCAGGAAGACCCGCTCCACACCCACACCCTGGAAGATGCGGCGAACGGTGATGGTCTCGTTGAGGCCACCGTGGCGTTTGGCGATCACCACGCCCTCGTAGGGCTGGATGCGTTCCTTGTTGCCCTCGGTGATGCGCACGCCAACGCGCACGGTGTCGCCCACGTAAATCTCGGGGTGATCCTTGGCCTGCTGAGCAATCTGCTCGGCTTCGAAGGCGCGGATCAGCTCGCTGGCGCTGAGCTTGCCCACGCTCACCTTGGCGGCGGGCTTTTCAGCCACGGCCACGCTGGTGTCAGCTGCGGTTTCAGCGGCTGCCTCGGCCTCGGTGCTGGTGGTCTCTTTGATTTCGTCGGTCATGTCCTTGGATTCCGCTGCCATCCAGCTCCGAAAAACGCCTGGCCAAACAACCAGTGTACTGGCTCAAGGTGCGAGGGGTCCTGGCGGCTTTCTTTGCTGCCAGCGCTGGCTCAGCAGCAGGGCGCCGCTGCCCAGCATCCAGAGCAAACCCAGCCCATTGCACAACACATAAAAAGGTTCTGCCCACGGTCCGAGCCACTCGCCCTCGTGCAACACCATCAGCCAGTGCACCTGATCCCGCGTGAGGCCGCCCCAGTCCTTCAACAGTCGATAGCTCATGCCGCTAAGCACGGTGACCAACAGCGGTGCCAGCACCAGTGGGGCCACGGCGGCATGCCACTGACGCAGGCGAACCAACAGCGAGGACATGGTGATCGGGCGGCCGGGCTGTGGTTTCAGGTTCTAACTTGAAACGAAGGGTCCGTATCGCTGAGATGAATCTGTTCGCTGAACTGCTCGCTGCGACGCAGAAATCTCAGGACGGCGCTGCAGCGGCTGCACCTTCGGTGGTGACCCAGACCGGACCGCGCATTCAGAAAAGCCGGCGCGGCGTGGAAGTGAAGAGCGCCCGTGAGATCGAGACGATGCGCCAGGCCAGCCGGATCGTGGCCACCGTGCTCCGGGAAATCATTGAGATGGCTGCCCCCGGTATGACCACCGGCGATCTCGATGCCCATGCTGAGAAGCGCATCCGTGAGATGGGTGCGGTGCCCAGCTTCAAGGGTTATCACGGTTTTCCAGCCAGCATTTGCGCCTCGATCAACAACGAGGTGGTGCATGGCATCCCCAGCAATAAGCGGGTGATCAAGGCCGGTGACCTGATGAAGATTGACACCGGCGCCTATTTCGACGGCTATCACGGCGATAGCTGCGTGACGATTTGCGTGGGAGACGGGGTGCCCGAGCAGGCCCGCACCCTCTCACGCGTGGCCCAGGAATCCCTCATGAAGGGTCTGGCCACCGTGAAGGCCGGCAGCACCCTCTTTGATCTGGCCGGTGCCGTTCAGGATCACGTCGAAGCCCATGGCTTCGCTGTGGTGGAGGACTACACCGGTCATGGGGTGGGGCGCAATCTCCACGAGGAGCCCTCGGTGTTCAACTACCGCACCCGCGAGCTGCCCAACATGAAGCTTCGGCCTGGGATGACGCTTGCGGTGGAGCCGATCCTGAATGCCGGTAGCAAGGCCTGCCGCACCCTCAAGGACCACTGGACCGTGGTGACCGTGGATGGCAGCCTCTCGGCCCAGTGGGAGCACACCATCGCGGTGACCAGCGATGGCTGCGAGATCCTCACCGACCGCGATTTCTGAGCTGGAGCGCCCTAGCGCGCGCCTTTGCTGAAGGCTTTGAAATACAGCCAACGCCCCATCGTGGCCAGAGGCATCAGCACGTAGGTGAGCGGATTGGGGGTGACAATCACCAGCCCCCAGTTCCAATGCACCTGCCGCAGGATCGCTCTGGCCACGAAGTCCGCGCTCATCACGCCGATCGGGTTGAGCGCGGAACGGAACGGTCCGAGCACAAGCCGCCGCAGCCTCAGGTGCGGCCCTGCGAGATCGAGGCTGCGCAAACTGAGCAGTTGCCCCTGAAGGCGTTTGCTCAGCTCATAGAGCGGGCTCACCGCGGCCTGAATCTCGGCCTCGGAGGTGTTCATCCATAGCTCCCGGGCCGGCCGATCGGCTGGATCCCTGCCGGCGATCTCCGCAAACAGCTCCAGCAATCGCCAGCTGCTGAGGGCGTTCACCTCCAGCGAACGCGCCACGGCCGCGGCACTGCGATCGGCGTGGCTGTTGAAGCCGTGATTGATCACCAACACATCACAGCGCTGCAGCACGGCTGCCAGCGCTTGCTCCTGTCCGCAGCTCCAGCGCACCTGCTCGAGGGGGATGGGGCTCCCACTTGTTTCGCGAACATCCAGGGCGGCCTCCCCGCTGGTGAGGGCCACCAGAGATGCCCCCTGGCGATGGAGCTCCTGCAGCAACGCCCGGCCCAGGCTGCCGCTGGCTCCGGTGACGGCCACGGTGCGGCCGGCGAACAGCTGGGGAGACATCGGCAATGGGCGTTGCCGTCAGCTTGCGGCATCCTCAGAACAGATGGTGTGGCGCGGATGTCGGCGGCGCTGGTGGCCCTGTTTGCTCCTTACTGCCAGGGCGCCCCTGGCGCCCTGGTGATCGATGCGGGCCTGAAGCTCCTCGCCCTTGGTCAGTTGGAAGGCCAACGCTGCCTGCGTCCGCAGGGGCAGCGGCCGTTCAAGCTGCGTTGGCAGCCAGGGGTGGCACCGCTGGAGCTGGCTCAGGTGCAGCTGGAAGTGCGCAGCGCTGAGCCGACACCCGCCGTTCGTTACCGCTTCGAGCTTCCCACCCATCAACTCCTGAGCTGGTTGATCGAGTGGCAAGCCGAAGCTCAGGGGGCCGGCGGCTCGGCTGATCTGCCGGAGAGCTTCTGGCAGTGGTTGATTCTTGGGCTCGATCCCACGGCCCTGCGGACCTAGATTCGCCGCACCAGCTTTTGCCTCATGGGTCACGGCAGCGCGTCTTCCCACGACCGTTCGTCGGCCCTGTTGATTGGCTCCTGCGAGCCCTTCAGCGGTAAGTCGGCTGTGGTGCTTGGGCTTGCGCGCCAGTGGCTGCAGCGCGGCGTGCCGGTGCGCATCGGTAAGCCCCTCGCCGATAGCGCCGAGCTCGGAGCCGGTGCGCCTGGGCCCCTAATCGACGACGACGTGCGTTTCGTGGGTCAGATCCTGGGGCTGAGTGAGCAGCAGCTCGTGCCATCGGTGCATTTGCAAAGTGCCGATGTCGCTCGGGAGCGGCTGCTGGCTGGACACCTCGACGCCGGCTCCGGTTTTGCTGAGCTCCAACAGCTGCTTGATGCAGCCGGTGAGGGCATCACCCTGCTGGAAGGCGCTGGTGGACTGAGCGATGGGTTGCTCTACGGCTTGAGCCTCGTGCAGGTGGCCCGAGGCCTTCAGGCTCCCGTGGTGCTGGTGCATAGCTGGAGTGGTTGTCACAGCGCTGAGCCTTTGTTGGCTGCTCGCGAGCAGCTGGGCGATCTGCTGTGTGGCGTGGTGCTCAACGGTCTGCCGCCGGAGCAGGTGGAGAAGGTTCGTGCCGAGGTGGCGCCCGCGCTCGAAAGCCTGGGGGTGCCCGTGCTGGGTGTGATGCCGCGATCGCCGCTGCTGCGCAGCGTCACCGTGGAAGAGCTGGTGCGTCGCCTGGATGCCCAGGTTTTGTGCTGCCGTGATCGTTTGGATCTGCTGGTTGAAACGCTCTCGATCGGGGCAATGAACGTGAACTCGGCCATGGAGTTCTTCCGCCGGCGCCGCAACATGGCGGTGGTCACCGGTGCCGACCGCACGGATATTCAATTGGCGGCTCTGGAAGCCTCCACCCAGTGCCTGATTCTCACGGGAGCCGGCGAACCACTGCCGCAGTTGATTTCAAGAGCCGAAGAACTCGAGGTGCCTTTGCTCAAGGTGGAACACGACACCCTCACCACCGTGGAGGTGATTGAAAGTGCGTTCGGCCATGTGCGGCTGCACGAATCGGTGAAGGCCACCTATGCCTTCCGTCTTGTGGAGGAACACTGCGATTTCGAGCCGCTGTTGACGCGCCTGCGCCTTCCGGTCCCTGCGTGAACGCTGCTAGTTTCGAGGCGTCAGCAGGTGTTGTGCGTTGACCCGGTCTCTTGATTTGCCGGCCCTCGACCGGATTGACACCCTGGCCCAGGAGCTGGCGATGCTCCAGGACCGCAGCAAGCGCCGTATTGCCATCCTCGGTAGCCGCCACGTGCCGGTTGTGTCCGTGCATCTGGTGGAACTTGTATCGCGTTCCTTGGCCCAAGAGGGCCACAACCTGATCACATCCGGCGCCCAGGGTGTGAATTCCGCAGTGATCCGCAGCGTGTTGGAGATCGATGCCTCCCGGCTCACGGTGCTGCTTCCCCAGAGCCTTGATCGCCAGCCCCGCGAATCCCGCGAGCAGCTCGAGCAGGTGCTGCATCTGGTCGAAAAGCCTGAAAACGACGAGCTGCCGTTGCCCATGGCCAGCAGCCTCTGCAACCAAGAAATCATTCGCCGCTGCGATCAACTGATCTGTTTCGCCTTCCACGACAGCGAAACCCTGCTCGCCAGCTGCCGCACTGCCGAAGATATGGGCAAAGTGGTGAGCTTGATGTTCTTTGACTGATGGCCAGGGGCATTGATACCTCAGGATCCCTTCAGTGAAAAAGCCCCGCCTGAGAAGCGGGGCTTTTGTTTTTGTACGCGACGCCTCAGATGAAGCTGAGGTTGCCAGAGAGCAGCTGGACGGCAATCGCGATGAAGGCGATCTCTAGGTAGTTGCAGGGCCTGAAATCGCCCATACTGCTGTAGCGCAGCGCATTGTGCGTGGCGTCGATCTCAAGTGCCTGTGATGTTGATCGCAGGGATTGATGGACGCTCGTTCCCGCGGTGCACTTTCTGCTTACATCAGCGCTGTGAGGCCTTGGATGTACAGAATCCCTGTACATACCATCGCTCCGGCCCAGCAGAGGGAGCGCAAGGGCGGCAAGTTGGCCACATAGGCAGCGATGTACCCCAGGCGCAGGGCGGGGTAGATCCATGCGGCTCCAATCGCTGTGCCGCTCTGCACGTTTGCGATCAGGCAGAGCAGGGCTGCTGGGGCGAACAGCACGAAGGCTTCGAAGCTATTGAGGTGAGCCCAGTTGGCACGTTTGCCCCACTCGGGCAGCCGATCGAACATCGCCCGCGGTGCCGCCAGATCCGCCACGGTGAAATCCGCTTTGGAGCGGGCGGCGCCAAGGGGCACCAGGCTGGACACCACCACGCCTGCGGCCAGACAGAGCGACCAGGCAAAAGCAGTTTGCATCTCGAACGGAGCTCAGGGTTGGCGTTGAAGTCCTTTTCTAGGCTGGAAGCAGCTTGCGCTGATTGCTTCCGCCGCCCATGGCCGACACCTATTCCTTTGACGTGGTTTCCGACTTTGACCGTCAGGAGCTGGTGAATGCTCTCGATCAGGTGCGGCGTGATGTGTCGACCCGCTACGACCTCAAGGACTCCAACACGGAGATTGATCTGGAGGAGACCAGCCTCACGATCACCACAGCCAGCGATATGACTCTGCAGGCGGTGGAAGACGTGTTGCGTCAAAAGGCCACCAAGCGCAACCTCTCGCTCAAGATCTTCGATTTCCAATCGCCTGAGCCTGTGGGGGGCAATCGGGTGAAGCAGCTGGTGAAGCTGCGCAAGGGGCTTAGCCAGGAGCTGGCGAAGCAACTGAGCAAGACCGTGCGTGACGAGCTCAAAAAAGTCACCGTCGCCATTCAGGGCGACACCTTGCGCGTGACCGGCAAGAGCAAGGACGACCTACAGGCCGCCATCAATCTGCTCAAGGCCCAGGACGTTGAGGTGCCCCTGCAGTTTCAGAACTACCGCTGAGCTCCATGGCCGAGCGCGGCTGGCGGTTCTGGATCGACCGCGGCGGCACCTTCACCGACGTGGTGGCTCGATCGCCAGCGGGCCGTCTTCAGGTGGCCAAGGTGCTCTCCGAACAACCGGAACAGCAGGGCGATCCCGCCGTGAATGCGCTGCGCCGGATGCTTGGGCTGTCTGATCCGCAGCAGTCGATCCCGGCCGGTCTGATTGAAGAGGTGCGGCTGGGCACCACGGTGGCCACGAACGCCTTCCTCGAGCGCAAGGGTGCCCCCTGCCTATTACTGGTGAATCGTGGCCTCGCGGATTTGCTCCAGATCGGCGATCAGCACAGGCCCGAGCTCTTCGCTTTGGCGATCCAGAAGCCCCAACCTCTCCAGCAACGGGTGCTGGAGGTGGGTGGTCGCCTTGCGGCAGATGGTTCAGAAGTGGAGCCGCTCCAGCTGGACGAGGCGCTGGCGGCTGAGCTGCAGGCCGCCCAACAGGACGGCCTCTCCAGCGTCGCTGTGGCGTTGTTGCACAGCACCAGCAATCCCAGCCATGAACGAACCCTCGCTGGCTGGTTGCAGCAATTCGGCTTTACCCAGATCGCGCTCTCCCATCAGGTGAGTCCTCTGCCGCGGTTGGTGCCCCGTGCCCATACCTGTGTGCTCGAGGCTGCGGTGGCGCCTGTGCTGCAGCGCTACCTCCAGCAGGTGCAGACGGCGTTGGGCCAGCAGGTTCCCTTGCGGGTGATGCAGTCGAGCGGGGTGTTGGCCTCAATTACGGCCCTGCGCGCTAAAGACACGATCCTCTCCGGTCCAGCTGGTGGTTTGGTGGGTGCAGTGCGCATCGCTGCAGCCGCGGGTTTCGAGCGCATCGTGGGATTCGATATGGGTGGAACGTCGACAGACGTTTGCTACTGCGAAGGCCCCTGGCCTCGGCGTGAGCAGGTGGAGTTAGGCGGGGTGCCCATTCAGGCGCCGATGCTCGACATCCATACCGTCGCCGCCGGCGGTGGTTCACGCATCCGATTTGATGGTCTGCGTTTAGCGGTGGGGCCCGAATCCGCGGGCGCACAGCCAGGGCCCGCCTGTTATCGCCGTGGCGGCCCCCTCACGATCACAGACGCCAACTTGATGTTGGGGCGGTTGCTGCCTCAGCTCTTCCCTGCCGTGTTCGGCCCATCGGGCGATCAGCCGATTGATTTCCTGGTGGTGCAGGAACAGTTCGATCAGTTGGCGGAGGCCATGGGCTGTAGCCCTGAACAGGCGGCCGAAGGTGCGCTCGTCGTGGCCCTCGAACGCATGGCTGAAGCGATCCGCCGGGTGTCGATTGAGCGCGGGCATGACCTGCGCGAGGCCGTGTTGTGCAGTTTTGGCGGCGCCGGCGGTCAGCACGCCTGTGCTCTTGCCGAGCTCTTGGGGATGCGACAGGTGTTGCTCCACCCCTTAGCCGGGGTGTTGTCGGCTTATGGCATCGGTTTGGCGGATGAGGGGCAGCTGCTGGAGCAATCCGTGGCGTTGCCGCTCACGCAGGAGCTGTTACCCGAGCTGGACCGCCGTACGCAGCGCTTGTTGGTGGAGTCAGTTGGAGCGTTGTCGTTTGAAGGCTGGCAGCTGCAACGCACCCTGCAGTTGCGATTGGCTGGCAGTGATCAGGTGTTGGCGGTGCCTTGGCCCGAGACCGCATCGGTGTCTGAGCTGCACCGGGCGTTTGAGCAGCTCTATCGCCAGCGCTTTGGCTACCAGCCGGATCGTCGTCCTGTCGTTGATCGCATCAGCTTGGAGCTCACTCGGCCTGGTGTCGAGCTTGCCGAGCTCTCGCCGGACTCGCTGCGTCAGTCCACGTCGTCGGAGCCGGCATCGATTGAGCTGTACCTCCAGGGAGGCTGGCGCTCAGCTCAGCTCTGGCGCCGTGAACAGCTGCGTTGTGGCCAACGCATCCAAGGGCCGGCCTTGATTGCCGAAGACACCGGAACAACGTTGCTGCTCCCTGGTTGGAGCGCCCGCTGCCTGGCTGATGGAGCTTTGGTGCTCGAGCGGGAAGCAGCCGCGGTGGTGGCCTTGCAGCACCAGCAGGCAGGTCTGGATCCGATCAGCCTGGAGCTGTTCAGCCATCGCTTCATGGCGATCGCTGAGCAGATGGGCACCAGGCTGCAGCAAACCAGTGCATCGGTGAACATCCGTGAGCGGTTGGATTTCTCCTGCGCGCTGTTTGATGCGCGCGGCCAGCTCGTGGCCAACGCCCCTCACATCCCCGTGCACCTCGGCTCGATGGGGGAGAGCGTGTTGGCGTTGCTCCAGTCGGTGGAGTGCTGTGAGCGTGAACCGCTGAGGCCCGGTGATGCTGTGGTGTCCAACAACCCCTACAACGGCGGCACCCACTTGCCTGATCTCACGTTGACCACGCCGGTGTTCTGGGAAGGTCGGCTTGTGGCGTTTGTGGCCTGCCGTGGTCACCACGCCGACGTAGGAGGCATCACGCCGGGATCGATGCCCCCCCACAGCAGCACGATCGAGGAGGAGGGGGTGCTCTTCGACAATGTGCCACTGGTGCGGGATGGCGAATTCCTCGAGGCGTCTTGGCGCGAACGTCTCACCCAAGGAGCGTTTCCAGCTCGCAACCCCGATCTACTGCTCGCCGATCTCAAGGCTCAGCTTGCCGCCAACCAGCTGGGGGTGGATCGGTTGCAGGCCTTAATTGCGGCGCAGGGCTTGGAGCGTCTTGAGGAGGCGATGCTGCAGGTGCAGGCGCATGCCGCAGAAGCCGTGCGGCAGGTGATTGCTCGCTTGAGCGATGGCGTGGCCTGCGTTGAGCTCGATAGCGGCCTGCACATTGCCGTGACGGTGCGTGTGAACCACGCGGAGCGCTCGGCACGGATCGATTTCAGCGGCACCTCACCGCAGCAGGCCGGCAACCTCAATGCCCCGTTGGCGATTACCAAGGCGGTGGTGCTTTACGTCTTCCGCTGTCTGGTGCAGGAATCAATCCCGCTCAATGCCGGTTGTTTTGAGCCGCTTGAACTGGTGGTGCCGTCTGGCTGTTTGCTCAACCCTGAGCCTCCGGCGGCAGTGGTGGCCGGCAATGTGGAAACGTCTCAGGCGGTGGCCAATGCGTTGTTTGCGGCCCTCGGGGTGATGGCGGCAGCCCAGGGAACGATGAACAACCTCAGCTTCGGCAATGAGCGCTGCCAGTACTACGAAACCATCTGCGGCGGCACCGGGGCTGGCGATGGTTTCGATGGTGCGTCCGCCGTTCAGTCCCATATGACCAACTCCCGCCTCACGGATCCGGAAATCCTCGAGCAGCGATTGCCGGTGCGTCTGGAGCGTTTCGCCGTGCGGCGCGGCAGCGGTGGCGATGGCCGCTGGCGAGGGGGAGATGGCGTTGAGCGCGAGCTCCAGGCGCTTGAGCCGATCACGCTGTCGCTGCTCACCGGCAGCCGGCGCGTACCGCCATTTGGTTTGGCTGGCGGCACAGCGGCTGCCTGCGGCGAAAACTGGCTGCAGCGCCGGGATCAACCACCCATACAGCTCCCTGGGTCCATCGCGGTGGAGCTGCAGCCTGGAGATCGTGTGCGGGTGCTCACCCCAGGCGGTGGTGGTTACGGTGAACAGCTCACTAACTCTTCATCGCCCCCGTGCTGCACCAGCGGCTCCTGACTGGTTTTGCGGCAGGGCTGTTGGTTTCCCCCGCCCACGCGAATCTTCTGCAGGAGCAGGCCCAGCGCTTCCACCCAATTGAATCCAGTGGCGGCATGGTGGCGGCTCAGGAGGCTCGGGCCGCGGCAGTGGGTGCAGCGATCCTGCGCCGAGGGGGTAATGCGGTGGATGCGGCCGTGGCCACCTCGTTTGCCTTGGCGGTCACCCTGCCGCAAGCCGGAAATCTTGGCGGTGGAGGCTTTTTGGTGCTGTGGTTGCCCCGCAGCGGCCCGATCAGCACCTGCCCTGCGGCCGCTCGCTCAGCGCCCCTGCCGCAGGCCATTGCGCTCGGCCGCGGTGAGGCGATAGCGCTCAATTTCCGCGAAACAGCTCCCCTGGCTGCTGGCCGCGATCTCTTCCTCAACCCCGATGGCAGCGTGAATCGTGAGCGGGCGCTGCGCAGCCTGGTGAGCACGGGGGTGCCCGGCACCGTGGCGGGGCTCACCCAGGTGCAGGCCCGCTACGGCTGTTTGCCGCTTCAGGCGGTGATGCAGCCCGCCATTGACTTGGCCGAGCGCGGGTTCCCGGTAGGTGCTGAGCTGAGCGACTCGCTGCAGGCGGCAGCACCGTTGCTGAAGAGCGACCCCACCAGTGCGCGTCAGTTCTTGAAGGCTGATGGCAGCGTTTTCAAGCCGGGTGAACGTCTTCGTCAACCGCAGCTGGCCACCAGCCTGCGCTGTATTGCCCGTCAGGGTGCTGCCTGCTTCTACCGCGGATCCCTGGCCCGCCAGATCACGGCGCTGATGCGCCAACGCGGCGGCTTGATCATCGCCGCCGACCTCCAGGCTTATCGCGCCCCCTGGGCCCAACCCCTGCAAACGCGCTTCCAGGGTTATCCGGTGCTCACGATGCCGCCTCCCAGTGGCGGGGGCGCCACGTTGGTGCAGCTGCTGAAGGTGCTGGAGCCCCTGAATCTCGCCTCCACCGGTCTGAACAGTGCCTCCACCATTCATTGGATGGTGGAAGCGTTCAACCTCGCCTATCGGGATCGCAATCGCCTGCTTGGGGATCCTGATCAGATCGCCATCCCTCTCGATCGGCTCCTCAGCGATGCCTACGCCACCCAGCAGCGGCAGCGCATCCTGCCGAACCGCCATCGTTCAGCTGCTGAGTTGGAAGCCGAACCGTCTTCGCCGAGCGGTGGCACCAACACCACCCATCTCTCTGTTGTGGATCGCGACGGTGGCCTCGTGGCCACCACCACCACGCTGAACACGGCTTACGGCAACGGCATCACGGTGCCGGGAGCTGGTTTCCTGCTCAACAACGAGATGGACGACTTCACCGCCAAGCCGGGTGCTCCTAACGCCTATGGATTGCGCCAGGGGGAGCAGAACGCCATTGCCCCAGGTCGCCGCCCCCTCTCTTCTATGACGCCCACCCTGGTGTTCCGGCCCGACGGAAGTCCGTTGCTGGCTACGGGGAGTCCAGGCGGTAGCCGGATCATCACCACGGTGCTGCAGGTGCTGCTCAATCGCCTGGTGCATGGCCTCAACCTGGCCTCTGCGGTGGCGGCACCCCGCATTCACAGCCAGCTCTGGCCTGATCAGATCAGCATGGAGCAGGGCATCAGTCCCGATACGGTGCATCTGTTGGAAGCCCGCGGCCATCGGCTGCAGCTCACTGCCGCCATGGGTTCAGCCAATTCCGTGGAGGTGCGTTACGGCGTCGCTGGAATGGTCGGGAGTCTCGGGGTGGCGGATCCGCGTCGGCTGGATGCTGCCGCGGTTGCCGAGTCGCCCTGATTCAGCCCCCCAGATAGGCAGCCCGCAGCTTGGGGTTCTTGAGCAGGTCGTGCGCTGGCCCCTCCAGCTGGATTCGGCCGGCTTCCAGCACGTAGCCGCGATCGGCAATTTCAAGCGCCGCCTGGGCGTTCTGTTCCACCAGCAGGATCGTTTGCCCCTGTTGGTGCAAGTCCGCCAGCACGCCCATCACCTCGGCCACCAGCTTCGGTGCTAGGCCAAGGCTCGGTTCATCGAGCATCAGCAGCTCAGGGCGTCCCATCAGGGCCCGGGCGATGGCCAGCATCTGCTGCTCACCGCCGGAGAGTGAACCCGCCTGCTGTTGGCGCCGTTCCGCCAGGCGTGGGAAGAGGGTGTAGCAGCGCTCCAGATCACGCGCGATGCCGTCGCGGTCGCGTCGCAGATAGGCACCCAGCTCGAGGTTGAAGGCCACGCTTTGGCGATTCAGCAGGCGGCGACCCTCCGGGCAGTGGCCGATGCCGAGCTTGAGGGTGCGGTGGGCCGGCACGGCAGCTAGATCGGCCCCATGCCAAAGAATCCGCCCGCCGCTGGCGGGGATTAGGCGTGAGATCGCGCGGAGGCTGCTGCTTTTTCCTGCCCCGTTGGAGCCCAGCAGCGTGACCAGTTCACCGCGCCGCACCGCAAACGACACACCAGCTAGGGCCTGCACGCTGCCGTAGTGCACTTGCAGCTGCTCAAGTTCCAGCACTGGTGCCGCCTGAGGGTTGTTCATGCGGCGCCTCCGAGATAGGCCGCAATCACCCGAGGATCCCGCTGGATCTGCTCCGGGGTGCCGAGGGCGATCAGTTGGCCGAAATCGAGCACCGCCAGGCGATGGCAGAGCTGCATCAGCAGTGGCACGTGGTGCTCGATCACGATCAACGTGAGTTGATGGCGCTGGCGCAGCTCAGCCAGCAGCGCGCACAGCTGCTCTTTCTCGCTGGGGTTCATACCTGCGGCGGGTTCATCCAGCAGCAACAGGTTTGGACGGGTGGCGAGGGCCCGGGCGATTTCGAGGCGGCGACGGTTGCCATAGGAGAGGTTGTCGGCGCGGCGGTCGGCCAGATCGGCCAACCCCAGTTGCTCGAGCAGTCCCATGGCCTGAGCGTTGAGCGCCGCCTGCGCTTGGCGGTGGTGCAGGGCCACCACCACGTTCTCCAGCACTGTGAGGGCGCCGAAGAGCCGCAGGTTCTGGAAGGTGCGGGCGATACCAAGGCGGTTGAGCTGATCAGGCCGCAAGCCATGGGTGCTCCGGCCGCGCCAGCGGATCGCGCCGGCTGATGCGGGTGTGACCCCTGAGAGCAGGTTGAACAGGGTGGTTTTGCCAGCTCCGTTTGGACCAATCAGGCCGAAGATTTCTCCCCGCTGCACGCCGAAGCTCACATCGCTGAGGGCCTGCAGTCCGCCAAAGCGCCGGCCCACTCCATCCAGCGCCAACAGGGGCTCGGTGTTCTTGTGCGCGTTCATGGCTTCCACCTGCCGAAACGCTCCAGCAGCGCTGGGGTGATCAGACCCTGAGGAAACAACACCGGCCCCAGCAGGATCACTAGGCCGAACAGCACCAGCCGCAGGTCGCCCACCGGCCGGAGCAGTTCCGGGAGGGCGGTGAGCACCAGGCCGCCAAGCACAGGTCCCAGCCAGCTGCGCGATCCTCCGAGGATCACGAAGGCCAGGGTGGTGACGGCCACATCAAAACTGCCTTGGCGGGCGTTCCAGGTGTTCAGGTAGTGAGCGGCAATGACGCCCGTCATCCCAGCGAGAGCGGCGCTGGCGACGAAGGCGGTCAGCTTGACCCGGGTGGTGTTGATGCCCATGCACCGGCTCGCCAGCTCGTCGTCTCGGATGGCGGCCATGGAGCGGCCAAGCCGGCTCGTTTCCATCCGCTGGCAAGCCCAGCCGCTCAGGGCGAGCAGGGCACCGCTCAGCCACAGGTAGCCGAGGGGTTCGCGGAACGGTTGGGGGATGCCGAAGATGCCAGTGGCCCCGCCGGTGAACGGAAGATTGAGAATCGCCACCCGAACGATCTCCACCAGGGCAATGGTGGCGATGGCCAGATAAATGCCCCGCAGGCGCAGCACTGGCAACCCCACCAGTACAGCCAGGGCGGCGGTGAGGCCTGCGGCCAGCAGCATCTCCAGCAGCACGGCAGCCAGGCTGATAGTGGGCGCCGATGGTCCCTGGGTTGCCATCAAGGCAGCAAGGGTGCCGCCCACCGCATAGAAGGCCGGGGTGGCGAGCGAGAGCTGGCCGGCAGCCATTGGTAAGTACACCGAGAGGCCCAGCAGCGCTCCCAGGATCATTTGCACCAGCAGGCCGTTATCAGGCATCGGCTCAGACCTTCTCCAGCTGGCGGCGCCCTAGCAGCCCGTTGGGGCGCAGCAGCAGCACGGCAAACAACACCGCAAAGGCCAGCGCATCGCGCCAGCCGGATGCCTCCGAGGGGATCAAGGCTTCCGCCAGCCCCATCAGCAGACCGCCCGCGATCGCGCCCGGCACGCTGCCAAGCCCTCCGAGCACAAGCACCGCCAGCCCCTTGAGGCCGTAGCTGATGCCGAAATAAGGGCCCGCCAAGCTCACGCTCATCCCGATCAGCCCGCCGCCGAGCCCGGCGAGCATGCCGCTAATCAGAAACGCGAGGCGCACGATCGCTTCGCTGTTGATTCCGAGCAAGGTGGCCGTGGTGGGATCCTCCGCGACAGCTCGCATCGCCTGGCCCGTGCGGCTGCGCTCCAGCCAGAGGCTCAGTGCGGCAACGGCCAGCGCCGAGATCAACAGCAGCAGGACCTGCACCGTGCGGATGCGGGCCCCGCCGATCAGCAGTGCATCCGGGAGTTGGGCCAGGGCCGCGGTGCCCTGGGGGAAGGCGTAGCCCTCAGCGCCCATGAGGATCTGGAGCAGGTTCACCAGCACCACACCCGCTCCGAGGCTGGTGATCAACGACAACAGCGGTTCCGCTCCCCGTCGCCGTAGGGGCGCGAAGGCAATCCGTTCCACCACCAACGACACCCCTCCAGAGCCGAGGGCCGCCAGCAGTAGCGCTAGCCAGAACGGCAAGCCCGCTGGCAAGCCCCACCCAGGCAGCGCTCCGTTGACGCCGATCTTCCCGCCCATCAGCAGAAAGGTGAGGTAACCGCCGATGCTGAACAGGGCTCCCTGGGCGAAGTTGATCACCCCAAGCACCGAGAAGATCAAGGTGTAGCCAAGGGCCACCAGGGCGTAGACGCCACCGCTGGCGGCGCCATTCAGCAGGATCTGAAGGAGCGAGTCGATCACGGTTTGGCAGCCTCCGGCGAACTGTCCGTGGCCACCTGGATTTCACGCACCAGGCTGAAACGGCCGTCGCGGCCGTTGGCGTTCATGCTCACCTCAGCCACATAGAACCGGCCCTGAACCACCTCCCCATCGGGGCGGAAGTGAATTGGCCCCAGCGGCGTGTCGTAACGCCCTGCCAGCAATTCCTGCATGAGCCGGCGGCGTGCCTCCCCCAGGGTGACCCCTTCGAGTCCCCCGCGCCTTTGCAGCCGTTGGATCGCTTCAAACAGCACTTGATAAGCACTCCAGGCCTGGGCGCTGATCTGCCCTGGGGTGCGGTTGCCATTGGCTTCGCGGAACAGGCGCCGGAACGTGGTGTTGATTGGTGTGTCGAGGTCGGGGCTGTAGGCCTGGGCGATTAGCACGCCATCACACCAGCGCTGACAGATCGGATAGATGTTCGGCGTGTTCAGCCCGTTGCCCACCACGATCTGCCCGCGATAGCCCAGCTCCCGTAACTGTCGGATCAGGTTCCCGCCATCCACCGCCTGCGCGGAGATCACTACCAGCTCCGGCCGTTGCTGCAGTGCGGCGGTGATTGGGTTCTGGAAATCGTTGTCGGCCAGCTGGGTGCGCTGCACGCTCAAGGGCTTAAGGCCACGCTCGGCCAGTGCTCGCTGGAAGATCGCTGTTTCTGCGGTGCTGTAGGCGTCGTCCTGGGCGAAGAACACGGCAACGCGGCGGATGCCTGGCTCGCGGCGCAGCGCTTCATCGAGCGAAAGCGGCGCGATGACCGAGCTCTGGGCTGAGACGCGGCTGATAAACAAGCCGATCTGTGGGATGCCCTTGGCGGTGTTGGAGGGGGCCACCACCGGCACCCCTTGGCGCTGGGCGATCGGATCGGCGGCGAAGGCCTGTTGGGAGAGCGTCGGTCCGATCAGGGCGACCACCCCCCGGCGGATTAGCAGGTTGAAGGCGGCGATGGCGCTGGGCTCATCGGAGGCGCCGTCTTCGAGTTGAAGCCGCACGGGTCGTGGGTGCGGCGTGGCGCTGAGCCAGCGCTGGGCCAAGTTGATGCCCATGCGTTGGTCTTGGCCGTAGAGGTTCGCATTGCCCGTCAGGGCGATGGCAGCCCCCAAGGTCAGGGCTCCATGGGCGGAGCCTGCCGGCGGGAGCGTCTTGGTTGCCGGGTCGCTGCTGCGTCCGAGAGCAGCGAGTGCGGCGATACCTGCGGCGATCGCCACGGCCAGGCGTGCAGTTCCCCGCCGCCTCGCCGTGAGTGCATCGATGCTGCTCAGGCCACCGCGGCGAAGCATTCGCGGAAGGCGGCGATGGTGGCGTCGATGTCCTCGTCGCTGTGGGCCAGGGAGGTGAAGCCAGCCTCGAAGGCGCTGGGGGCCAGATAGACGCCGCGCTCGAGCATGGCGCGGTGCAGCTTGCCGAAGCGCACGGTGTCGGCGGCCTTGGCCTCCTCGAAGTTGCGCACCGGCCCTTCGCAGAGGAAGAAACCGAACATGGCGCTGATGGAGCCGCCGGTGATCGGCAGGCCGGCGCTGCGGGCCCCATTCATGATTCCGTCCACCAGGCGCTTGGTGATCGCCTCGAGGCGGTCGTAGCTGCCGGGCTGCTTGAGCAGCTCCAGAGTTTTGATGCCGGCGGTCATCGCCAGCGGGTTACCGCTCAGGGTGCCGGCCTGATACATCGGGCCAGCGGGGGCCACCATGCCCATGATGTCGGCGCGGCCGCCGTAGGCGCCCACGGGCAAGCCGCCGCCGATCACTTTGCCCATGGTGGTGAGGTCGGGGGTGATGCCGAACTTGGCCTGGGCTCCGCCGTAGCTGATTCGGAAGCCGGTCATCACCTCGTCGAACACCAGCAGCGCACCGTTCTCTTTGGTGAGCTCGCGGATGCCCTCGAGGAAGCCGGGCTCGGGGGTGATGAAGCCGGCGTTACCCACCACGGGCTCGAGGATCACGCCCGCGATTTCGCCGGGGTTCTCGGCGAAGAGCTGCTTCACCGCCTCCAGATCGTTGTAGGGGGCGGTGAGGGTGCTGGCGGCGGTCGTCCGCGGCACACCGGGGGAATCGGGCAGTCCGAGGGTGGCCACACCGGAGCCGGCCTTCACCAGGAACATGTCCGCGTGGCCGTGATAGCAGCCTTCGAACTTGATGATCTTTTCGCGGCCGGTGAAGGCACGCATGAGGCGCAGCACCGACATGCAGGCCTCGGTGCCGCTGTTCACGAAGCGCACCATCTCCACCGACGGCACCGCGTCGATCACCATCTCCGCCAGCTTGTTCTCCAGGGCGCAGGGGGCGCCGAAGCTGGTGCCCTTCTCTAGAGCGTCGTGGAGAGCAGCGATCACCTCGGGGTGAGCGTGGCCGCAGATCGCAGGGCCCCAGCTTCCGATGTAATCGATATAGCGGTTGCCGTCCACGTCCCAGGCGTAGGCCCCCTTGACGCGGTCGAACACGATCGGCTGCCCGCCTACGGAGCGGAAGGCGCGCACCGGCGAGCTCACGCCACCAGGCATCAGCGTCTGGGCGGCACTGAAGAGTTCCTGGGACCGGGTGGTGTTGTGCACGGGAGCCGAAACAGGTGCCGAGGTCAAAACGGAATCCGTAGACGGGAGCTTGAGCGCACCATCCTTACGCAATCACCGGCTTGTGAGTCCAGCGGCGCTGGTCTCGTTAAGGTCTTGCCACCACTTCCCAAGCCTGTGACGCCTGACTGGGCCTTGCTGGAACGCCGCCTGAGGGCTTTGCTGCCTGCCCGCGCTGTCGTGAGCAAGCGTCAGGAGTTGCTGGCCTACGACTGCGATGGCCTCACCCTGAATCGCCATCAGCCCCCGTTGGTGGTGCTGCCGGAGAGCGCCGAGCAGGTGGCTGCTGTAGTGAGGCTTTGCGCAGAGCTGGAGGTGCCTTTCATCGCTCGCGGCAGCGGCACGGGCCTCTCCGGGGGAGCGCTGGCGGAGCAGCCGGCCCTGGTGATCGCCACCAGCCGGATGCGCCGGGTGTTGGAGGTGGATCTGGCGAATGAACGGATCACCGTTGAGCCGGGGGTGATCAACAGCTGGGTCACCCGGGCTGTCGTTGGTGATGGCTTCTATTACGCCCCTGATCCCTCCAGTCAGGTGGCTTGCAGCATCGGCGGCAACGTCGCCGAAAACTCCGGCGGGGTTCATTGCCTCAAATACGGCGTAACCAGCAACCACGTGCTGGCCATGGAGGTGGTGCTGCCGGATGGCTCGATCACCACGCTCGGCGGTGCCGTGCCGGAGATGCCTGGTTTGGATCTGCGGGGGGTGTTTATCGGTAGTGAGGGCACCCTCGGCATCGCCACAGCCATCACCCTGCGGCTGCTGCGTACCCCGCAAACGGTGGCGGTGCTCCTGGCCGATTTCGCCTCGATGGAGGCGGCTGGCGAGGCGGTGCGCCTGATCACCGGTGCCGGCGTGCTGCCAGCGGGCATGGAGATGATGGACAACCCCTGCATCCAGGCCGTGGACGATTTCTTCGGGGTGGATGAGTATCCGCGCGAGGCTGCGGCGGTGCTGTTGATCGAGCTCGACGGCCACGCTCTGGAGGTGAAGGAGTCGGTGGAGATCGCCAGTCGCCTCTGTCTGGATGCCGGCGCTGGTGCGGTGCGGGAGGCCTGGAGTGAAGAGGCGCGGGCACGTCTCTGGAAGGGCCGCAAGAGTGCGATCTCAGCGCTCGGTCGCCAGTTCCCCAGCTATTACCTGCAGGACGGTGTGGTGCCTCGCACTTCCCTGCCAGGGGTGCTTGCCGCCATCGATCGGCTCAGTGCGGAGCATGGCCTGGCGGTTGCCAATGTGTTTCACGCCGGCGACGGTAATCTCCACCCCCTGATCCTGTACCGCGCCGGTGAGGAGGGTGTGAACGAACGGGTGAAGACCCTCGGCGCTGAGATCCTGCGGCTATGCATCGAGGCGGGCGGCAGCATCAGCGGAGAGCATGGTGTGGGCAGCGATAAGCGCTGCTACATGGATTGGATGTTCAGCGCCGATGACCAGGCCACCATGCAATTGGTGCGTCACGCCTTTGATCCGGAGGGGCTGGCCAATCCGGGCAAGATTTTCCCCACACCCCGCAGCTGCGGGGAGTCGCATCGGCGCTGGCAGGAGCTCAAGGCCGGTCGGCCGGCGTCTCCGCTTGCGGCCCTCGAGGTGGTGTGATGCCCACTTTCTCGAAACGGTAGTTAATGGGCGACTTCAATCACTGACGATTCTTATTCATCCTCTTCGCCCTCGAGATCCCATTCCAGGTTCACCATCACCGGTGCGTGATCGCTGGGTTGGGTGTTCCCCCGAGGTGTCCTGTCGATTACGCAGCCTGTGGCGCAATCCACCAGCTCAGGGCTGAGATAAATGTGGTCAATCCGCCATCCCTGGTCTCGGTCCCAGGCCC
>Ga0194122_10001431_pt1 | contig 29075 bp, 30 predicted proteins | sample TA2MahCa10mmetaG_FD_155487 | JGI IMG/M metagenome (GOLD analysis project Ga0194122, IMG submission 155487) | Freshwater microbial communities from Lake Tanganyika, Tanzania - TA2015021 Mahale Deep Cast 10m | ecosystem: Environmental > Aquatic > Freshwater > Lake | place: Tanzania: Lake... | reverse complement strand
CAGCGACCTGCCGTACACCACCCAACAGGGCAACGGCTACGTGGGCCTCGGCATGGAATTTGCCAAGGAGATCCAGAAGGAGTTGAGCGATTACGCCGGCAAACCCGTGCAGCTGGTGCCCCAGCCGATTGAGTCGGTGGAACAGGGCCTTGCCGCCATCGCCAGCGGCAATGTCGACCTGGCCTGTGGCGTGGGCTTCAGCTGGGGGCGATCGATGTTTGTTGACTACTCCCTGCCCTTTGCCCTCTCTGGCACCCGCCTGATCACCCCGGCTGGCAACGATGGCACCCCCGCAGCACTCACGGGCCAGACCGTGGGAGCGGTGACCAACACCCTCGCCGCTCAGAGCATTCAGAACAGCGTTCCCGGCGCGAAGCTCCAGACCTTTGACACCCCAGCCGCTGCCCTGGCGGCACTCAAGGGCGGCCAGATCCAGTTCCTGGCGGGCGACAGCCTCTGGCTACTGGCGAACCGCGCTGCCGCCGACCCGGCCGGCAGCATCAACCCACTCGTGCCCTACAGCCGGGCAGCGGTGTCGTGCATCGTTCCAGAGAACAACTCAGGCCTGCTCAACCTGAGCAACCTGGCCATCGGTCGGCTGATGCAGGCTTACATCAACGACGACCCCAACGCCCAGAGCCGCATCAATCAATGGGTGGGCCCGGGCAGCGCTGTGAACCTCAGCCAAGACGCGATCAAGGCCTACTTCACCAACGTGCTGCTCACCGCCGCAGTGCTCTCCCTGCAATAACTCCCCAGCCCTCCTGAACACCGCAACCGTCACTGCCATGGCACCCCGTTCTCTGCTGCAGCTGCTCACCCTCACCGCCGCAGCCGCCGTCTTCACCGAGACAGCTCAGGCCGCTGTGTTTCAGGCCCCGGATCTGAGCAATCCACTTGAGAGCCGCATCCAGGCTCTGCGCGACGGCGCCTGGCAGCCACAACTCAGCTCCGGCAACGGCGAATTGGTGGCGCGCTACTGGGGCAACGGTGGCGGCCGCGCCTGGGGCAACGGTGGCGGTTGGCGCGGTGGTGGCTGGGGTAATGGTGGTGGCTGGGGCAATGGCGGCCGCTACTACGGCGGCGGCGTGAACGTGAATCTCGGCTGGCCCAACGGCGGCTGGGGCAATGGCGGCTGGGCCAACGTGCTCCCCGGCAGCTTCGTGAACTGGTGAACAGCAGCCCAGTCGCACCGGCACGCTCAGCCGATGCAGCTCTCGATCTGAGCCGTTTCGGCCCGATCGGCCTGGTGGTGGTGCAATCCACCTCCCTCTGCAACCTCGACTGCGACTACTGCTACCTGCCCGATCGGCAGAAGCGGAGGGTGTTCAACCTGGAGCTCCTGCCCCTGCTGTTGCAGCGGGTGCTGGAGAGTCCCTTCTGCGGGCCCCATCTCTCGCTGGTGTGGCACGCCGGCGAACCGCTCACCCTGCCCTGCAGCTATTACGACGAAGCCACCGCCATCATCGAACGCTGCCTGCAGGAGTTCAGCGACGGCAACGTGGTGATTGAGCAGCACGTGCAGACCAACGGCACACTGATTAACGACGAGTGGTGCGACTGCTTCCGCCGCAACCGCATCGTGGTGGGCGTGAGCATCGATGGGCCGGAGGCCATCCACGACGCCCATCGGCGCTTCCGCAACGGCAACCCCTCTCACCATCTCTGCCTGCGCGGCATCGAAACCCTGCGGCGCCACAGCATCCCCTGCCACGTGATTGCCGTGGTGACCGCCGCGGCGATGGAGCAGCCCGAAGCGATGTATCGCTTCTTCCGCGACAACGGCATCAGCTCCGTTGGCTTCAACGTGGAGGAACAGGAGGGGGTGCACACCAGCTCCTCAATGCAGGGCCGTGAGCAGGAGGAGCGCTACCGGCAGTTCCTCACGCGCTTCTGGCAGCTCAGCGAAGCCGACGGCCATCCGGTGATGTTGCGGGAGTTTCAGCAGGTGATCGATCTGATCCAGCGCAACCGGCGCCTCAATCAGAACGAACTGAACCGGCCCTACTCGATCCTCAGCGTGGACTGGCAGGGCAACTTCTCCACCTTTGATCCTGAGCTGCTCTCGGTGAGCAGCGAGCGCTACGGCACGTTCAACCTGGGCAACATCCGCGACACCACGCTGGTGGAGGCGGCCCACAGCCCCCGCTTCCAGCAACTCTGGGGTGATGTGGTGGCGGGGATGGAGAGCTGCCAGAGCAGCTGCGACTACTACGGTCTCTGCGGCGGCGGCATGGGCAGCAACAAGTTCTGGGAGCACGGCACGCTGGATTGCAGTGAAACCAGCGCCTGCCGCTTCCGCACCCAGATCCCCGTGCAGGTGCTGCTCGATCGCTTTGAGGCCGGGCCGCCTGCTGGCCACTAAGGGAGAGACCTGGCTGGGCTATCACGGGTCGAGCGGTTTTCCGTTCCATGCCCAACGCCGATCGCCGCCAGCGCATCCATGAGCTGGTGCTTGCGCTGATCAACCAGCAAAACGATCTTGAGCTGCTCGATGGCGATCACACGGGCAGCCTCGCCGCCGCCCAGGGCAATCCGGCGGGCTGGCTGGAGCGAAACCGGCGGGTGGTGCAGCACTACCAGGCCCTGGTGCGTTCGGCCGTGACCCTCGATGCACTGGTGGAACAGGAAGTGGGCGCTCAGGCACCAAACAGCAAGCTCTGACAAGCTGGCCCCACCCTCAGCTGCCCCATGGCGCGCCTCGGCCTCACCGCCCTCCGATCCCTGCTGCGCCGCAAATCCCGCAGCACCTGGCAAGCCCCCAGTGCCAGTTGGTCGCGGGCCCTGGGACAGGGATGGAGCAAGCCCTACACCGTTCGCTACGCCAGCAACCTCGACGACGGCCCCAATCACGGCATGCCCCTGGGGGGCTTCGGTGCGGGCTGCATCGGCCGCGCGCCCGACGGCAATTTCAACCTCTGGCACCTCGATGGCGGCGAGCACTGGTTTGGCGTGCTGCCCGACTGTCAGTTCGCCCTGTTTGAAGACAACGGCAAAACCCAGCGAGCCCACGCCCTGGCCGTTGCACCCGAGGTGGATGCCTCACGGCCAGAGGCCGGCCAACCGCTCACGGCCTGGACCTGGTACCCCGCCAGCACCCCCGATCGAACCACCGGCACCTATGCGGCCCGCTACCCGCTGAGCTGGAGCCACTACCAGGGCGTCTTCGATGCCGAGGTGAGCTGCGAGGCCTTCAGTCCGATCCTGCCGGGCAACTACAGGCACACCAGCTACCCATTGGCGGTGTTTGTGTGGACCCTGCGCAACCCCACCCGCAAGCCGCTTGATCTGTCGCTGCTGCTGAGCTGGCGCAACACCACCGGCTGGTTCACCAACACCGACGCCTCAGCTGAGGTTCACTTCCGTGACGACGGCAGCCCCGAGCACAACTACGCACCGGCCATCGGCAACAGCCAGGGCCATCGCAACCGCTGGGTTGACGATGGCTGCCTGAAAGGCGTGCTGCTGGAGGGTGATGTCTCCTCTCCGATTGCCGAAGGTCAGGGGCAGTGGTGCATCGCCACCAGCGAGCAACCAGGCGTGCGCATCCAGCGCTGCAGCCGCTGGAATCCCCACGGCGATGGCAGCGAAATCTGGAGCGATTTCAGCGCCAATGGCTCCATTCCTGAGAGCAACAACGACCGGCGCAGCGGAGTCAACGATCCCGCCAGTGCCGCCCTGGCGGTTCAGTGCCGCCTGGAGCCCGGCCAGAGCATCGAGATCCCGCTGGTGATCAGCTGGGATCTGCCGGTGACGGCCTTTGCCACCGGCACCAGCGCCCTGCGCCGTTACACCGATTTCTTCGGCACGAGTGGCACCAACGCTGCCGCCATCGCCGCCGAGGGCCTGCGCGACTGGCGCAGCTGGCGTGCACAGATCGAGGCCTGGCAGCAGCCGGTGCTCGAGCGCAGCGATCTGCCCGAGCCGCTGCGGATGGCTCTGTTCAACGAGCTCTACGACCTCTGCAGTGGCGGCAGCCTCTGGAGCGCCGCATCAAGGGAAGATCCCTACGGCCGTTTTGGCGTGCTCGAGTGCCTCGACTACGCCTGGTACGAAAGCCTCGATGTGCGGCTCTACGGCTCGCTGGCGCTGCTGCAGCTCTGGCCGGAACTCGATAAGGCGGTGCTGCGCAGCTTCGCGCGGGCGATTCCCGCTGCCGATGCCACGCCGCGGCCGATCGGTTGGTATTTCACCCAGGGCAAAGGGCGCGTGGAAGCGGCCCGCAAGGTGAAAGGAGCCACTCCTCACGACCTGGGCGCACCGAATGAGCGGCCCTGGGATGCCACCAACTACACGGCCTACCAGGACTGCAACCTCTGGAAGGACCTGGCCAGCGACTACGTGCTCCAGGTGTGGCGCACCTTCAAGTTGGCGCCCAACGGCGAAGACATCAACTTCCTGGCGGAGTGCTGGCCAGCTGCAGTGGAAGCGCTGCACTACTTGAAAACCTTTGACGCCAACAACGACGGCCTGCCCGACAACGGCGGGGCACCGGATCAAACCTTCGACGACTGGCCCCTCAAGGGCGTGAGCGCCTACTGCGGAGCCCTGTGGATCGCAGCCCTGGAGGCCGCCCTGGCCATCGCCCAGCAGCTGCAGCTGCAGACGGGGCTCGACACCTCTGGCGAACAGCGCACCTTCAGCGGCTGGCTAGAGCAATCGCGGGCCAACTTCGACAAGCTGCTCTGGAACGGCGAGTACTACGACATCGACGCCGAAAGCGGCACGCCGGTGGTGATGGCCGACCAACTCTGTGGCGATTTCTACGCCCGTCTGCTCGGGCTGCCGCCGGTGGTGAGCGAAGCCCATAGCCGCAGCACGCTCAAGGCCGTGAGGGAAGCCTGCTTCGAGCGCTTTGAAGGCGGCCGGCTCGGTGTGGCCAATGGCTTGCGCCGCGACGGCACCCCCCTCGACCCCAACGGCACCCATCCGCTGGAGGTGTGGACCGGCATCAACTTCGGCATCGCGAGCTATTACCGGCTGATGGGCGACACCCCAACCGCCCTGGCGATCACCTCAGCGGTGGTGCAGCAGGTTTACCGCGGCGGCCTGCAGTTCCGCACCCCCGAAGCGATCACCGCTGTGAACACCTTCCGCGCCTGCCACTACCTGCGGGCCATGGCGATCTGGGGGGTGTGGGCCACCCACACCAACTGGCAGCACATTCCTGGTGCGGAGCGGAGCTGAGCACCGCCACAGCGAAAACGCGTACGATTAGTTGTACGCATTTCGGGTCATGGGGGCGATCACAGCTAGCGAGGCACGTCGACGCCTGTTCTCACTGATCGATGAGGTGCGTGAATCGCATCAACCGGTTGAGATCCACGGCAAGCGCGGCAGTGCGGTGCTGCTCTCTGAGCAGGACTGGCGCGCCATCCAGGAAACCCTCCACCTCACGTCCATCCCAGGCATGCGTGAGTCGATCATCGAAGGGATGGCCGCACCAATCGATGAACTCAGCGAGGACGCCGGCTGGTGAGCTGGCGTGTTCTCTTCACCCGTGAGGCACAGAAGGACGCCCGCAAACTCGCGAGCGCAGCTCCGGCACTCAAAGACAAAGCCCAGCAGCTTCTGAACTTGCTGGCTGACGATCCCTTCCGGCAACCGCCTGCCTTTGAAACCCTGGTGGGCGACTTACGCGGCGCCTACTCACGGCGCATCAACATTCAGCACCGGCTGGTGTACTCCGTTGACAGCGAAGAGGGAGTTGTCAGGGTGCTGCGGATGTGGAGCCATTACGACTGAGCCGCTCCGTTCCATACGCTGAACGTCAGATTTGCTGGTTCATGGCCTCAGGTTCTCTTGTTCGGGCTGTTCTGGCTTGCCTGGCCGGCGCGCTGCTGCTGCTCACACCACTGCAGCCCGCCTGGGCCCAAGTGCATGCCCATGACGATGAAAACGGCCAGGAGGTGGTGCGCAGCCTCGAGAGCCTGCGTGATCTCGATTACCAAAGCTGGCAGGCCGTGGCCTATCGCAGCGGCCCGCCGGGCGGCCCTGTGACGCTGCGGATCGTGGGCTTCCCCGGGAGGGTGCGACTCGATCACCCCACGGCGCTGCTGGTGCACTCCGGACGCAACACCTGGGAACTCGACGACATCACCACCGCCAATCCCAAGTTGGCGACCGATGGCCGAGACGCCGCCGCCGAGTTCAACCTCAATCCACTGCTGTCTGAACTGCATCAGAACCGGCCGCTACGGCTGGAGCTACCTGGGGTGTTTGTTGAGCTGCCCGTTCCTCCTTATGTGGTGGCGGAATGGCGCAGCCTGCCCAGCTGGCGTGAGGATCAGGCCCAACACATCGGCTCATGAGCGCCCCCTGGCGGCCCTGGATGCAGCGAGCCCTGCAGCTGGCTGTCCTGGGGGCAGGCCGCACCAGCCCCAACCCCCTCGTTGGCTGCGTGGTGCTCGATCCCGCCGGCCACTTGGTGGGTGAAGGCTTCCATCAGCGGGCCGGCACCCCCCATGCCGAGGTGCACGCGCTGCGCCAGGCCGGTGCCCGTGCCGAGGGCGGAACGGCGGTGGTCACGCTGGAGCCCTGCTGCCACCACGGCCGCACACCGCCCTGCACAGAGGCCTTGAAGGCGGCGGGCATTGCGCGGGTGGTGGTGGCGATGACCGATCCGGATCCGCGCGTATCCGGCCAGGGCCTAGCCCAGCTGCGGAGCGCGGGCATCGAGGTGATCGAAGCGGTGTGCGAGAGCGAAGCGCGCCAGCTCAACCGCGCCTTCATCCACCGGGTGCAGCAGGGCCGTCCGCTGGGCATTCTCAAGTGGGCGATGAGCCTCGATGGCCGCACAGCCCTGCCCAATGGCTCAAGCCAGTGGATTTCCGGCCCAACGGCTCGCAGCTGGGTACATCAACTCCGGGCCCGTTGCGATGCGGTGATCGTGGGCGGTGGCACCGTGCGTGCCGACAACCCTCTACTCACCAGCCGTGGCCAACGATTCCCTGAACCACTGCGGGTGGTGTTCAGCCGATCCCTGGATCTACCGGCCGGCGCTGCGCTCTGGGACCAACACTTGGCCCGCACCCTGGTGGTGCATGGCCATGACGCACCAGCGGATCGACGCGATCAGCTCGATCAGTGGGGGGTGGAGCGGCTCAGCCTCGAGCACTGCGAACCCCGGCAGCTGCTCGAGGCCCTCGCCCAGCGCGGATGCAACCAGGTGCTGTGGGAAAGCGGCCCAGCGCTCGCCGCCTCCGCCCTGCAGCAGGGCTGCGTGCAGCAACTGGCCGCGGTGATCGCCCCGAAACTGTTGGGCGGATTGGCCGCCAGCACGCCCCTAGGTGATCTGGGGTTGGTGGATGTGAATCAGGCGGAGCCTTGGCTAATGCAGCGGCTGCAGCCGCTGGGGCCCGATTGGTGCTTTGAGCTCGGCGCTCACGGATCGAGCTGATCTTCCACATCACGGGCCGTGTAGCGACTGATCAACAGACCCATCACCATCGCCAAATACACCGTGCCAGCGATCGCCACGATCACGCAGAGCATCTGGGCCTGGGCCGAGAAGGGGTGAATGTCGCCGTAACCCGTGGTGGTGAGGGTGACAAACGCGAAGTAATTGAGCTCCACGAAATCCACCGCCCACACCGGGTGGGCTGGGTTTGCTGTTGTTCCTTGGGAGCGGAGCACCGGCCCATGGCTGGACCTGGTGGTAACAAAGCTCCCTGGCGCAACGGTTTCCAAGGCGCTGAACAGCATTCCCGCCGCCAGGCCGAGCAGCAGGTAGCCGGCCAAGGCACCGAACAACACCTCCCGGTTGATCTGCCGTTCCAAGGCCAGGTTGCGAATCAGCCGCTCACAGCTCCAGATCACCAACAGCGACCAAAGCACCAGCAGGGGAACACCGGTGCTCTGCTGCGACAAGGGCGTGAGGTACCAGATCAGCGACGCCACCCAGGTGACAAAGCCCAACAACCGAAACACGTGCATGCGCAGCGTTGGCCATCGCCCCTCCTCGATCGGCATCCCCAGGGCACTGATCAACACCAGGGGGAGAGCCAGATAGCCGATCACAGCCAGCTGCCGAAGCCCCTTGGGCAACATCAGGCACACCAGCACCCCCAAACAGGTGATCAACAGGCCCACATAACCGCTGTGGCGGCGTCGCATGCGCGGGGTTTGCACAGCCAGCCCACACCCGGACTGACTTCATTGTGTAGATCAGGGAAACAACGGCAACTGCAGGCTGCTCAACCCTGAACCAGCAGTCGGTGGATCGACGGTCCAATCGTCCGGATCCCAGCCATGCAGCAGGGGCTCTAAGGCCCGAAGCGCCGGCCCATCCTTCATCTCCAACCAGGCCTCCTCAAGACCATCGGCCAGGATCACCGGCATGCGGTTGTGCAACGGCGCCACCAGGGCATTGGGTGCGGTGGTGAGCACACAACAACTCTCCACCTCGCTGCCATCGGCACCGATCCAGCGATCCCAGAGGCCTGCCAACCAGAAGAGCCCTCCATCGCCGCGGCGGATGCGATGCCCCTTCTCGTAGAAGCCATTGGCAGGCAACAGACAACGGCGATGGCGCCATGGGCCGCGGAAGCTGGCCTTGTCCATCACGGTTTCGGCGCGGGCATTGAAGGGTCTGGCTGCTGCCAAAGGGTCTTTGCTCCACTCCGGCAAAAGGCCCCAAAGCATCAGAGCCGGTTGGAGGCTGCCGTGTTCCTGGCGCAACGCCAGCACGGGCTCGCCAGGGGCGATCAACGGACGCGGCGCGTAATGGGCGAGCAAGCCTTCGGGCAGCCCGCCCTGGAGGCGCGGGAGCAGCTGATCGAGGCGGGCGGTGAGGGAATAGCGGCCACACATGGCGAGAGCAACTCCCGTTCGGTTCTCACCCACCACCGGGCCCGTGGGTGACCCCTAGTTTGGATGCCATTCCGGCTGCCCGCGCATGCCTATCCGTAAGGACGACACGCCTCCGAACCGCCGGTTCGGCATCGCAAATCTCGTGTTGATCGGCTTCGGAGTGCTGCTGCTGGTGAGCAGCTTCCTGCCGAATCAGGGCATGCAGCAGGTGCCTCGCGTTCCCTACTCGCTGTTTGTGAGTCAGGTGGATGACGGCAACGTGCGCCGCGCCTACATCACCCAGGAACAGATCCGCTACGAGCTGAAAGAGGCGCCGGCGGAAGGCGCACCGAGCGTTCTGGCCACCACGCCGATCTTCGACATGGATCTGCCGAAGCGGCTCGAACAGCACGGCGTTGAGTTCGCCGCGGCACCACCCCAGAAGCCCAGCTTCATCACCACGGCCCTCAGCTGGATCGTGCCGCCGCTGATCTTCATCCTGGTGCTGCAGTTCTTCGCCCGGCGATCCATGGGCGGCGCCCAAGGCGCGCTGAGCTTCACCAAGAGCAAGGCCAAGGTGTACGTGCCGGATGAGGAATCACGCGTCACCTTCGCCGATGTAGCTGGTGTGGATGAGGCCAAGCAGGAACTCACCGAGATCGTCGACTTCCTCAAGACACCTGAGCGCTACACCGCGATCGGTGCACGCATTCCCAAAGGCGTGTTGCTGGTGGGCCCTCCCGGCACCGGCAAAACCCTGCTCTCCAAAGCAGTAGCCGGCGAAGCGGGCGTGCCCTTCTTCATCATCAGCGGCTCGGAATTCGTTGAGCTGTTCGTGGGCGCCGGTGCCGCCCGGGTGCGCGATCTGTTTGAAGAAGCCAAGAAGAAAGCTCCCTGCATCATTTTCATCGACGAACTCGATGCCATCGGCAAGAGCCGTGCCGGCTCGATGGGCGTTGTGGGCGGCAACGACGAGCGCGAGCAGACCCTCAACCAGCTGCTCACCGAGATGGACGGCTTTGCCGCCAAGGACAAGCCGGTGATCGTGCTGGCCGCCACCAACCAGCCCGAAACCCTCGACGCCGCTCTGCTGCGACCCGGTCGTTTCGACCGTCAGGTGCTGGTGGATCGCCCCGACCTCTCCGGCCGCAAGACGATCCTCGATATCTATGCCCGCAAGGTGAAGCTGGCCCCAGGCGTGGATCTCGACAAACTCGCCCAGGCCACAAGCGGCTTTTCGGGCGCCGACCTAGCCAACCTGGTGAACGAGGCAGCGCTCCTGGCCGCCCGGAGCAAGCGCACCTCCGTGGAACAGGGCGATCTCAACGAAGCAATCGAGCGCGTGGTGGCCGGCCTCGAGAAGAAAAGCCGGGTGCTGCAACCCGATGAGAAGAAGGTGGTGGCTTATCACGAAGTGGGCCACGCCATCGTTGGCCACCTGATGCCCGGCGGCAGCAAGGTGGCAAAGATCTCGATCGTGCCCCGCGGCATGGCAGCCCTGGGCTACACCCTGCAGCTGCCCACCGAAGAGCGCTTCCTCAACTCCAAGGAAGACCTGGAAGGTCAGATCGCCACCCTGCTCGGCGGCCGCAGCGCCGAAGAGATCGTGTTCGGAGCGGTGACCACCGGCGCCGCCAACGACCTGCAACGCGCCACCGACATCGCAGAGCAGATGGTGGGCACCTACGGCATGAGTGATGTGCTCGGTCCGCTGGCCTACGACAAGCAGGGCGGCAGCCGCTTCCTCGGCGGCGGCAACAATCCCCGGCGCGTGGTGAGCGATGCCACGGCCCAGGCGATCGATAAGGAGGTGCGCACCCTCGTGGATCGCGCCCACGACCGCGCTCTCTCGATCCTCAACCACAACCGTGAGTTGCTGGAGAGCATCTCCCAGCAGATTCTCGAAAAAGAGGTGATCGAGGGCGACGATCTCAAGAACCTGCTCGCCAGCAGCGTGATGCCAGAGGAGGCCGTGGCCATCGCCTGAAGGCCAAGGCCTTGACGGCGGGGCCCTTGATCCCGGATAAGGGTTCTTTGAAGAAAGGCCGATGGCTGCCAGCAGCGGCTACCCAGCCTTGGCGGATCTGAAAGGGCGCGACTTTCTTTCCTCCACCGACACCACTGCCGAGCAGACCACAGCTCTGCTCCAGCTGGCGGCCGATCTCAAGGCGGGCCGCACCCGCATCGATCTCGGTGGACGCAGCCTCGGCCTGATCTTCAGCAAGGCCTCCACCCGCACCCGGGTGAGCTTCACAGTGGCGATGGCCCGGCTGGGCGGCCAGACCATCGACCTCAATCCCCAAGTAAGCCAGGTGGGCCGCGGTGAGCCAGTGGCTGATACCGCCCGCGTGCTCAGCCGTTACGTGGACGCCCTGGCGATCCGCACCTTCGCCCAAGAGGAGCTGGCGGAGTATGCCCATTGGGCCTCGATCCCGGTGATCAACGCCCTCACCGATCTCGAGCACCCCTGTCAGGCCCTGGCCGACTACCTCACCCTGCAGGAAGCCTTCAGCGAACTCGCTGGACTCACCCTGGCCTACGTGGGTGATGGCAACAACGTGGCCCACTCCTTGATGCTGTGCGGCGCCCTGCTGGGGGTGAACGTGCGGGTGGGATGCCCCCAGGGGTATGAACCGGACGCCACGGTGTTGGAGCAATCCCGCGAGCTGGCGGGCACCCGCTGCCGCATCGAGGTGGTTCACGAGCCTGTTGCTGCCGTGCGAGGCGCCCACGCCCTCTACACCGATGTGTGGGCGTCGATGGGGCAGGAAGACGAGAAAGCAGCCCGCGAAGCCGCCTTCAGCGGCTGGTGCCTGAACGAAGAGCTGGTGGCCGAAGCCGATCCCCGGGCGATCGTGTTGCACTGCCTTCCCGCCTATCGCGGCCTGGAGATCAGCGCTGGCGCCATGGAGGGCAGCAGCAGCCGGATCTTTGATCAGGCCGAAAACCGGCTGCATGCGCAACAGGCACTGCTGGCGGCACTCCTGGGCGGCACCTGAGCCCGCGCCCTGAGAGCGGCACGCACCTCAAAGCTTGCCAAGCGAACAGGCGAACGGTACAAATGTATTGACAGCCGTCCGCATCACCGGTGCCCGCAGGATCTCCTGAACCGCTCACCCCAGCCCAGCAGGAGCTGTACGACTGGCTAGCGAGCTTCATCGGCCAGCACCGCCACAGCCCCTCCATCCGCCAGATGATGGAAGCCATGGGACTGCGCTCCCCGGCTCCAGTCCAAAGCCGTTTACGGCACCTGCAGCAGAAGGGCTGGATCACCTGGCAGGAAGGACAGGCCCGCACACTGCAGCTCCTGGGCGCACTCACCCCAGGCATCCCCGTCTTGGGCGCCGTGGCCGCCGGCGGACTGGTGGAAACCTTCGACGACGTGAGCGATCGCCTCGATCTGGCGCCCGTGCTTGAAACCCGCGGACTGTTCGCCCTCACCGTGAACGGCGATTCGATGGTGGATGCCCATATCGCCGATGGCGACGTGGTGCTGATGGAACCGGTACTGGAGCCAAGCCGGCTGCGCAACGGCACGATCGTGAGCGCCCTGGTGCCCGGTAGCGGCACCACGCTCAAGCACTTTCACCGCGATGGCCGCCAGGTGCGGCTCGAGGCGGCGAACCCCGCCTATGAGCCGATCCTGCTCGACGCCGAACAGGTGGCGGTACAGGGCAAACTCGTTGCCGTTTGGCGACAGGTTTAGGCAGCCACCAGGCCGGCACCCCTGCGGTGTAAGCTCTCTGCATCGAAACGGCGGGCCGCAAGGCCGATTCGGGACCCCAGACCCGATCAGCCTTTTGATCCCATCGGGGCCTTAGCTCAGCTGGTAGAGCACTTGCATGGCATGCAAGGGGTCAGGAGTTCGAATCTCCTAGGCTCCATTAGGAAAACCCAGGCACCGCCTGGGTTTTTTAGTGACTGAGGCAACCCATGCAGTGGGGGGGTCGGGAGCGCCCTGGTGCACCCAGACACCCCTGTTTGGCACACGGTTAGCGCAAGACTGGTGGCGTCCAAGACCACCTGTTCATCGGATTCTGGTCTCCACAGGCGCATATGGCGCATGTCAGCTCGTCAACAGTGAGGTGAGCCCACCCCACCCCGGCTCAGGATCCGGCATGGACACATCTAGGCAATCCCTCACACCGCGCGAGCGCTCACAACACCCGAAAACACCAGCAGAATCCCAGAAATATCAGCGACGGATACACCACGAACACTTGTTATCGAGTAGCCGTTGCTACGGTTTAACAACGTTCATCCCCTTTGTTGGACGCACGCCTTGGCAGCAGGGAACGGGGCTGCCGGTTTCAGGCCACCGCCATGAACACACTTGCTCTCATCCGCGCTCAGATCCTCAAAGCCAAGCGCCTTCATCAGGCTCAACTGGCCAGCGTGATCAACCCACGCGCTCAGATCTTCTGATCCGGATCGTTCTGTTCATTCGATACAGCAAGCGCCCCATGGGGCGCTTTTCTATGGCTTGCGCCGGCAACTTTCACGCAATAGGTGCTGCACCAGAGCGGGGTCGGCCTGCAGGGCATAGGCCTCAATCTCCCGCTGTCGGCTGTCCTGCGGCAGAGGAGCGGTTGTGGCGACCACGTGCCTGAGATTGCCCTGATCGCGGAGGTGCTGCAGGAAAAAACCGTTGAGCTGGCGCTCCGTGAGATCGCCGGCGCGGCGTAGACCATCCACCAGGGTCATCGAGGTGGGCGTTTCGAGCCCATCGAGACAGTCCTGCACCACATGCACCAACTCGTGATGCAACACCTTGCTGCGCTCAGCCGGCCTCGCCAGCAACGCATCGCCCAGGCACAGCACGTTGGCGCCCATGTTGTAGGTGGCGAGCTGCCCAGGGGCGCCGCACTCACCTCCAAGGGAAACAGCCACTCCCAGGGAACGCAGCTGCTCCAGCAGCTGCGTCTCATCGCGCAGGGGGCCAGGTGCCGCCAGAGCCCCACCAGCCAGCCCGAGCCATGCGCCGGAGGCGATCAACAACGCCAGAGCCCGGGGCAACAAAGGCACAGGCGATCTCAAGAATGTCTCAAGATTGTCGCACCCTGAAACGGGTCCGGGCGATGCCGCCGGTGAGACCAAGCAGCAGCAAGGGCCACTCACCTACGCGCCCGTAGACCGTGATCTCCGAGCGCTCACTGATCCGAACCGCCAGGGTGCCCGCCTCTCCGGCGGGCAAGCGCTGAAGCACCTCGCCAGCTGGGTTCACCACCAAGCTCGGGCCCGTGTTGGCCGCACTCACCAGCCAGCGGCTGGATTCCAAAGCGCGCAACTGCGCGAGGGCTTCAAACTGCCGCTGGAGCTGGCTGGGATACGGATCGAGATTGGCGCTCGCCAACAGCCAGCGCCCCCCATCCCGGCTGGCTGCGGCCAGAGCCGTGCCATCAGCCAGCTCGTAGCAAATTGCCACACCCACATCACCACCGGGGCGAACGAACAGGCGTGATGGCTGACCGGGATCAATGCCCCCCACCGCGGACAGCCCACTCCAGGCGAGCCACTGGGGAGTGGGGATCCACTCACCGAGGGGAACCAGCCGGTGCTTATCGAGAGCCTGATCCGCCGTTAACGTACCGGGCTCAAATCTCAGCAGCGAGCTGTGCAGACGCTCACCTGCTTGGCGAAAGCCACCGCTCAACACCTCAACCGCAGCTGCGCGGGGTAAAGGCTCTCCAAGGGCCAGCGCCCCCTCCGGCAGCAACAGGGCATCCACCCCGAGCGCTTCTGCCTGAGCCTGCGCTGCAGCAAGGCGCCTCTTCAGGGCCTGCTGCTGGGTCCAGCTGAATTTTTCACGGGTGGGGATCGCCGGCTGCAGCACCAGCAGCGAGAGGGATCGATTCGCAGCCTCAGCAGTCCGCTGCTCCGCCACCACGAGCCACCAGCCCCAACCGTGCAACACCAACACCAGAACCAACCAGGCCAGCGCTGAACGTCCTGCTGCTGAACGCTGCGAGAACAAGCTGAGGAGCCAGCGCCACAGCCACCAACTCAGCAGCAGCTGCAGGGCGGCCAGGCCACCAACGCCCACCAGCTGCGCCAGGCCCGCCAGGGCCCGATCTCCCGGCAACACCGCGCTGCCCAGGCCGATCCAAAACAGCGGCCCTTTCGCCAGAAGCACCTCCGCTAAACCCCACAGCGATGCCGCCAAACAGGCCGTGCTGAGGCGATCGGATCCAAGGCGCTGCACCAGCCAACGCCACCCCGACACCAACAAGGCTCCCAACAGCCCAAGAGCGAGCCAGAGCAGGACGCACAGGGGCAGGCTGAGAGGCAGCGGCACCCCCACCCAATCCAACGGGTGCAACCAGAGCAACCAGCGGTGACTCACCAGCACTGCCGCCGCACCCCAGGCCAGAGCCGGCCCCGGGCCCAGAGCCCATAACGGCAGCAGCGCCACCCACAGCAACGGTGGGCAGCCCCAAGGAGGCAGAGCCGCTCCCGCCAGCCCACCGGCCGCGAGAACGATCCACCATCTCCACAACGGCCGGTTGCCTGCCATGGCCACAGACCCTAGGAAGCGCCATGGTTTGCACAGAGCGTTTCAACGGCGGTGGCCATGGATCCGAGCAATCCCCTGCAACAGCTGCTGGTGCGCGGGCTCGGCACCACGTCGCTGGTGTCTGAACGACTGAGGGGCGTGACCCAGGCCTGGGTACGCAGTGGCCGGCTGGATCCGAGCCAGGCCACTGCTTTGGTGGATGACGTGCTCGCCAGCCTCCGCGGAGAGAACCCCGAGCTGGAGAAACAGACCGAACGCCAGGTGGAGCGAAACCTCGATCACCTGCTGCAGGATCTGGGCCTCGCCCGGCAGCGGGAGGTGGATGAGCTGCGCGGGCGCATTGATCGCCTCGAGCAGCAGCTGCGGCGTCTGCGCAGCGACGATGCGGCCAGCAGCACCAGCGGCTATAGCGACCTGCCCGACTGAAGCTGGGGCAGAATCGCGCCAACGCAGCGATCCAACCAGCCCATGCGCGACATCCTGATCAGTTCAGCTGTGTGCGTGGCCTGCCTCTTGCTGGCCCTGGTCAGTCAGCTGGTGTCGCCCTCAACGGTGCAGGCGCAGCCCACGGCACAGGCCGCAGTGGTGGCCGCGGCCCCGGCGGCGATTCCAGCCGCTGTGCGTGGCCAGTTCGAATTGGATCCCGAAGACCCCAACCCCACCCTTTTCACCATGGCCAACGACGCCGGCAGCCCTGATCAGATCGCCGATTCCGGTGCTTCCGCCCTCGGTGGGGAACTGGTGGTCGCCAAAGAACGCGTGACCCCCAGCGGCCTTCGCATCACCGATCTGGTGGTGGGTGATGGCCCTGAAGCCACCTCAGGCCAGACCGTGGTGGTGAACTACCGAGGCACCCTGGAGAACGGCAAAGAGTTCGACAGCAGCTACGGCCGCGGCCCCTTCTCCTTCCCCCTCGGTGCCGGCCGGGTGATCAAAGGCTGGGATGAAGGTGTGGCCGGCATGCAGGTGGGCGGCAAGCGCAAGCTGGTGATCCCGCCGGATCTGGCCTATGGCGAGCGCGGTGCCGGCGGTGTGATCCCGCCGAACGCCACGCTGATCTTTGAAGTGGAACTGCTTCAGATCAAGGGCTGATTCAGGTGTACCGGAGCGCCAGTCGTGAACGCTGGCGCTCCGGTACACGCTCCTGAGGATTCGGTTCTCGCGACTTACGAAACCTGAAGCGATCGTTAGGATGCCGGGCCTACCGGCGCTAGGCCGGCCACACCCAGCACGACCCCACGTCTCATGGCTCACACGCTGCCTGCGCTGCCCTACGGCCTCGATGCGCTCGAGCCCCACATCTCCCGCCAGACCCTTGAGTTCCACCACGGCAAGCACCACAACGCTTACGTGACCAACCTCAACAACCTGGTGGCCGGCACCGAGCTGGAAGGCAAGAGCCTGGAAGACACCATCACCGCCGTGGCTGGTGATGCCAGCAAGGCCGGCGTGTTCAACAACGCCGCTCAGGTGTGGAACCACAGCTTCTACTGGCAGTGCATCAAGCCCAATGGCGGCGGCACCCCCAGCGGCGCTCTGCTCGACAAGATCAACGCTGACTTCGGCAGCTTCGAGAAGTTCGTTGAGGAGTTCAAGGCCGCCGGCGCCACTCAGTTCGGCAGCGGCTGGGCCTGGCTGGTGCTCGACAACGGCACCCTCAAGGTGACCAAGACCGGCAACGCCGATCTGCCCCTGGCCCACGGTCAGAAGGCTCTGCTCACCATGGATGTGTGGGAGCACGCTTACTACCTCGACTACCAGAACCGCCGTCCCGACTACATCACCACCTACCTCGACAAGCTGGTGAACTGGGACTTCGTGGCCGCCAACCTGGCCGCCGCCTGATCGATCGTCGCGATCACAAACCCAGCCCCCGGACTCCCCGGGGGCTTTTTTGATGACTGGTTTTCAGTCTCAGGGTCACGCTTCAGTCAGGGGCGCGCTTCCGCAATCACCGCCTCCGGCGCGATCCACATGGCATCGCCGTAAGAGAAGAAGCGATAGCCCTCGGCCTTGGCCTGCTCGTACAGATCCAGCAGGCGCTGGCGGCCGATCAGGGCACTCACCAAGAGCAGCAGCGAACTCTTGGGCAGGTGGAAGTTGGTCAGAAGGCCCTGCACCACCGCAAAGCGATAGCCCGGCTGAATCACGAGGTTCACGGGGCCGGTGTGGGGCTTGAGCTCGCCTCCGTGCAGCTGGGCCACCGCCTCCAGGCTGCGCACGCTGGTGGTGCCCACGGCGATCACCTTCCCGCCGCGGGCGCGGCAGGCAGCCACGGCATCCACCAGTTTGGGCGATACCTCCACCCATTCGCTGTGCAGCTCCAGCTGTGTGAGGTCTTCGGTTTCCACAGGCCGAAACGTGCCCAAGCCCACGTGCAAGGTGACCTCGGCCAGCTCCACGCCACGGGCGCGAATCGCGCTGATCAGTTCATCGCTGAAGTGCAACCCCGCCGTGGGTGCGGCCACGGCTCCAGGGCGGGAGGCGTAGCGGGTCTGATAGCGCGTGTCGTCGTCTTCGCTCTGCTGCTGGATGTAGGGAGGCAGGGGGATCGAGCCGTAGCGCGCCAACAGGGCTTCGATCGCCTCGGGGCTGGTGCACTCCTGAGGGAAGCGCACCACGCGGCCACCACTGGCCTCATCGATGCCCACCACCTCCAGCGGCAACGGCTCCTGGCCGTCGTGCTCGAGCTGCAACACCTCGCCCGACTTGAGCCGTTTGGCAGGGCGCGCCAGGCACAACCAATCGCTGCCCTGCACAGGCTCGAGCACCAGCAGCTCCACCGAACCACCGCTGAGCCGCCGCACCTGCAGACGGGCTTTGAGCACCCGGGTGTTGTTCACCACCAGAAGATCGCCAGGCTGCAGCTCGTGCTGCAGATCCCACACCGTCAGGTGGCGACAGCTGGAGGACGGACCCGGATCAACAGCCAGCAACCGGGCGGAATGACGCGGCTCCACGGGCCGTTGAGCGATGAATGTCTCCGGAAGATCGAAGACGTAGCTCGACAGCCGCTGATCGGCCGGATCAGATCGCAAGGCTTTCGGGGTTGGTTTCGATCAGCTGGGCCAGATCCTTGAGGAAGGCGGCGGCGTGGGCGCCGTAGATCACGCGGTGATCGCAGGTGAGGTTCACCTGCATCTGATTGGCCACGCGGATCGATCCGTCCTTGCCGGCCACCACCATGGGGCGCGAGGCCGCCACCGCCAGGATCGCGCCGGTGCCGGGGGGCAGGATCGCGTCGAAGCGATCCACACCGAACATGCCCAGGTTGGAGAGGGTGAAGGTGCCGGTGCTGTACTCGTCGGGCTGCAGCTGCTTGCTGCGGGCACGACTCACCAGATCAGCCCAGTTGCGAGCCAGGGAATAGATATCGGTTTTGTCGGCGTTGGCCAGCACCGGAGTGATCAGGCCACCGTCTTCCATGGCCACCGCCACCGCCACATTCACAGCAGCGGGGTAGGCCATGGCGCTGCCGTCGGCACTAGTGGCGGCATTCACCTGGGGATGGCGAGCCAGCACCACGCCGACAGCCTTGGCGAGCAGGGCGGTCATGGTGACGCCCTTGCTCTTCACCTGCTTGTAGAAGGCATCGAGCTTGGTGGTGGTGATCGTGTAGCCCACCCGGAAGCAGGGCACGTCCAGGCTGGCGAGCATGTTGCGGTTGACCGCGTTCTGGAGCGTGTTGAAGCTCACGCTCTCGCCGGGGCGACCGAAGGCGTCACCGGCAGGGGCCGGTGCGGTTGCAGCAGCACCATTGCCGGCTGCAGCCACAGCAGCAGGGCCTGAGCCCTCAGCAACGCGGGGAACGGCAACGGTGAGGCCGAGGGCGCGCTCCACGTCTTCCGCCTGAATACGGCCGTGGGGGCCGCTGCCACGCAGGGTTTCCAGGGCCACACCGTGCTGGCTGGCCAGCTTCTTGGCGCGGGGGCTGGCCACGATGCGGCCATTGCTCACCGGAGCCGGTGCAGCGGCCACAGCCACCGGGGCTGCCACCACAGGAGCAGGAGCCGGTGCAGCGGGAGCGGCGGGCGCAGCCGCAGCAGGAGCGGCGGCAGGAGCAGCTGCCGCTGCAGATGCTCCGCCACTGGGAGCCTTGGCCTGCACCTCGGCGATCTCCGCCTGGGTCTCCACGATCAAACCGATGGTTTCGCCAACGGGGGCGGTGCCGCCAGCCGGCATCAGCACGGCAGCCAGATAGCCCTCGTTGAACGATTCAACGTCCATGTCGGCCTTGTCGGACTCGACCACGAGCACCGACTCACCACGCTCCACCTTGTCGCCGGGCTTCTTGAGCCACTCCACGATCTTGCCCTCCGTCATGGTGGAGGAGAGGGCGGGCATAAAGATTTCGTGGGTGGCCAACGGAGGTCTGCCGCGCAATTGGGGCGGATTTTACGTGGCTCGCTTCCCGCAGTTGGCGTGACAGCGGGTGGCTTACCGGCAGATCAAAGGGTGCCTTCGATCGCTTCGATCACGCCATCGCGCACCACCACAGACACCGACAACTTCTCCACAAGGTTGTCGCCGACGCGCACATCGCAGAAGCTCTCCAGCTGGCCCTGCTCCACGATCTGCTCCATCTCCAGATCGCGCACCTGCCGCTGCTGCTCGATCAGCTGACGCTTCTGCTCCTCGAGCTCAGCCCGCTTGGCAGCCACCTGCTCCTGCACCGAAGCCACCTGGTCCTGCACGCGGGGGTCAAGGGGATTGGCGCTCTGGCTGCGGATCGCATCCACCAGCTGCTGGCCTTCCTGCTCCAGCTGCGCCAGCTGGGCATCACTGCCGGCGATGGCATTGCTGATCTCGCGCTCGGCGTCTTCCTTCCAACGGGGCGTGACCACGGCGCGCACGGTGATCGAACGCTTGATTGAAAGGCTGCCGTCGGCCATGGGATTCAAAAACCAGCGCCTAGGTTGTCAGCGCTAGAGCGCAGCGGCAATGCGGCAGCGGGGCGGGTTTCCGGCCGGCACCGCTGCCCTTAAGCCCATCAGCGGCTGTAGATCACCTCGATCGCGGCCGCGTCCCGCTCGGCAATCCGATCGCGCTTCTGCTTGAGGGTCTGGGTGAGCAGGCCGTTGTCGAGGGTGAACGGCTCCACCAAGGCCACACCGGCCAGGCGCTCATCCGCACGGGCACCGGAACGCGCCTGCAAGCGGCGATTGAGCCGGCCGGTGAGCGCCTTGAGCAGCGCCGGGTCGGCGGCGGTGCCCTGCGGCAGTGGCAGCCCCTCCTCGCGGGCCCAATTGGCCAGGGCCTCGGCCTTGGGCACCACAAGGGCTCCAAGCGCTTTACGGTCCTGCCCCACGAGCATCACCTGCTCCACCAGAGAGCAGGCCACCAGGCACTCCTCCAGGGGGCCCGGTTCAATATTCTCGCCACTGCTGAGCACGATCGTGTCCTTGGCGCGGCCGGTGAGCACCAGGGTTCCATCGGCTAAAAGTTGGCCCAGATCGCCGGTATCGAACCAACCCTGTGCATCCAGCACCTTGGCGGTAGCTTCGGGTTTGCCCAGATAGCCCCCCATCACCTGGGGCCCTCTGGCCAGCACGCGGCCCCGCTGGCCCACCTGGAGCAGCGCACCGCTCTCGGGATCAACGATCCGGATCGCCGTGCCCGGCAGGGGCTGGCCGGAGCTGCCGCGGCGGTTGTTCCAGCGGCGGCGACAGGTGAGCACTGGGCTGGTTTCGGTGAGGCCATAGCCCACCAGCAGCTCAATCCCCACCGCCTCAAAGAAACCATCCACGTGGATCGCCAGGGCACCTCCACCGCTAATGGCCGTGCGCAAACGGCCACCGATCAGCTGCTGGCGCACCTTGGGCCAGAGCACGCGGCTGGCCAGGCCATGCAAGGGCCAGCTCAGCAGCGCCCCACCCGCCGCCAGCAACCGGCGCCCGGCCGGCTCGGGAGCGAGGGTGCGATCGGCCGCCACCCGGCGTGAGAGGCAGTGGTAGCGGCTCAGGCCCAGGGCGGAGCGGAGCAGCTTCTGGCGGGCGGAGGGCATCGCTGCCAGCGCATCCTCAAAGCCGCTGAGCAGCGCCTCCCACAGACGCGGCACACTAATCAGATAGTGGGGCCGCACCCGTTGCAGATCGGGTCGCAGCTGCTTGAGGTTGGTGTAGGTCTGCGAGCAGCCGCAGGCGAGCAGGAAGTATTCGGCGCTGCGCTCGTAGGCATGCCAGATCGGCAGCACACTCAGCACCCGATCGCCCGGCTGTGGTGCCACGGCCACGCCGAGATGGCGCAGCTGATGCAGCAGGTTGGCGTGGCTGAGGGGCACCCCCTTGGGCTGTCCCGTGGTGCCGGAGGTGTAAAGCACGGTGGCCAGGCGTTGATCCCCCCCTTGGGGCCAGGCCGGCGCGGGAGCTGCGGCGCCGCGGGCCATCAGCTCCTCCCAGGTGAAACAGGGCAGCACCGGCACCACTGAGCCGCGATCGCCCTGAAGCACCACCACAAAGCGCAGTTGGCCCAGCAACTCGCTGCTGAGCTTCAGTCGCGACAGCAACTCCGCCGACTCGAGCACCAGAGCCACGGCCCCGCAGTCGGCGGCGATGTAGCGCAACTCCTCCACCGGTGCCGCACTGCCGCGCACGGCATCGGCGGCACCGAGGCGCATCAGGGCCTGGTCTGCCACGAGCCAGCGGGGGCTGTTCTCAGAAAACAACGCCACCACCTCGCCCGGCTTCACACCGAGGGCGGCAAACCCTGCAGCCGCCTGCTCAATGCGGGCGTGAAGATCGCGGAAGCTCAGCTGCTCCGGGGGCTTTGCATGGGGGGCATCCAGCGCGGTGGCATCACCATGGCGTTCAGCCAACGGCCCCCACAGCTGTTCAAGGCCGGTGAGAGCACTCCAATCCGGGCGAGCGGCCAGGGCCCGCTGATCCTGGCGGCTGCCGCTCCAGTTGATCTCAGCGGTGGGCATCGAAGCGATTCAGGTGGGCCGGTCTTACCACCCCTGCAGGCCTTCCTGGCGAGTGGGCGGCCGAAGGCTGAGGCCGAAACGGCGGCTGAAGCAGCGCAACAACAGCGGCCGCAGGGCTGCCGCCGTGAGCTCCGGGCACCAATCCACAAGCCTTGCCACCGGCCGATCGGCGATGCCGCAGGGCACCACGCGGGCAAATCCAGCCAGGTCAGCCTCCACGTTGAGCGCCAGGCCGTGCTGAGAGATCCAGCGCCGCGCCCCAACACCGATGGCAGCGATCTTTCGTCCCTCCAGCCACACACCGGTGAGACCGCTGAGTCGTTCCGCCCGCAGCCCCAGCTCGGCCAGCAGATCGATCACCACCCCCTCCAACTCCCGGAGATAGAGGTGCAGGTCGGCGCCATGGCGCTGGAGGTTGAGCACCGGATAGAGCACCAACTGCCCCGGGCAGTGGTGCGTCACCTCTCCACCGCGATCAATCCGGAATAAGGGTGCGGGTGGATCAGCTGGATCAAAGTTCAGAAAGGCCTCATCAGCCCCGCGGCCGAGGGTGTAGCAGGGCTCGTGTTCGAGCAGAAGCAATGCGTCAGGGCCGATGGGATCCGCCAGCAACCGCTGCTGCAGCTGCTGTTGCCAAGCCCAGGCCCGAGGGAATGGCACCAGCCCCGCAGGCTCAAAACAGATTGCGTCGCCCGTGGTGGAAATCACGCACCGTTCCTAGCGTTCAAGCGAGCCCATCGCCCGGGAGGCAAGGGATGAAGTTGTTGATCCACGGACGCAACCTGGAGGTCACTCCAGCCATTCGCGACTACACCGAAGACAAGCTCAAGCGAGCCATCGGGCATTTCGATGGAATGGTGAAGGAGGCGGACGTGCATCTCTCGGTGGCCCGCAATCCGCGGGTGCCGCAACAAACCGCCGAGGTAACCGTGTTCGCCAACGGCACGGTGATCCGGGCTCAGGAACGCAGCGAAAACCTTTACGCCAGCATCGATCTGGTGGCAGGCAAACTCACCCGCCAGCTGCGGCGCTACAAGGATCGCCACGGCGACCATCACCACAGCCCAGGCCACCACGCCAGCGCCACCCCGAGCCTGGCAGAACTCGCCGGAGACGACGCGGTGAGCGGCTCCTTGGTGGAAGGCAAGGAAGCCACCCTGCCCAGCCGGGGGGTCCGGCGCAAATACTTCGCCATGCCGGCGATGAGCCTGGATGAGGCGCTGCATCAGCTGGAGCTGATCGACCACGACTTCTATCTCTTCCGCGATGCCAGCAGCGGTGAACTCCAGGTGGTGTATCGCCGCAACCACGGCGGCTTCGGGGTGATCCAGGCCAAGGGCTGACGCGGAAGTCGCCCAGACTGGCCCGACCTGCTGAGCCCTCCCCGCTTGCGCGACCTGCCTGATCTCGCACCGCTGATCGATCACGCCCTGCTGGATCCCCATCAGGGCCGTGAAGCAGTGCTGCGCTGCTGCGATGAAGCGCGTCACTTCGGATTCGCCGGAGTGTGCGTGGCCTCGCGCTGGCTGCCCGAGGCGCGCCAGCGGCTCGGGCCTAGCGGCGGGCGGGGCCCTCGGCTGGTGAGCGTGGTGGGATTCCCCTTCGGAGCCCTGCCGGCGGAGATCAAATGCGCTGAGGCGGAATGGGCGGCGGCAGCCGGCGCGGAGGAGCTGGATGTGGTGCCAGACTTCGGTGCCCTCGCCGATGGCGACAGCAGCCGCTTCTGCAACGACCTGGCTCCGATCGTGGAACTGGGCCTGCCGGTGAAGGTGATCCTTGAGGTGGGGCGACTCAGCCCCGCAGCCCTGGAGCTGGCCGTTGAAGCCAGCATCGATGTTGGGGCCGCCATGCTCAAAACCGGCAGCGGCTTCGGCCCGGCGGCCACGGTGGCCCAGGTGACGCAGCTGCGGCAGCTGGCGCGAGGCCGGGCGGCCGTGAAGGCCTCAGGCGGCATCAGCAGCCTGGAGCAAGCCTTCGAGCTGGTGGAGGCTGGCGCCAGCCGACTGGGCACCAGTCGGGGCGTCGCTCTGATTCAGACCCTGCGGCAAGGGGATCAGGGCGGCTCCCCCGCGAGCGGCGAGCCTTGAGCACCGAGCAGCGGCTCGAAGGCCTGGTGCTGCGCAGCAGTGCACTAGGCGAAAGCGACCGCCTGATCACGCTGCTCAGCGCCAGCGAGGGAGTGATCAGGCTGGCGGCGCCCGGGGCTCGCAAGCCCAAAAGCTCGATGGCCGCCGCCGTTCCATTGGCGGTGCTGCAGTTGCAGGCCGGCGGACGGAGCAGCCTCAAACGCGTGCGCCAGCTCAAGGTGCTGCGCAATTTCGCCGCCCTGGCCGAGCGGCTGGAAACACTGGCGGCGGCCCAGGGGCTGGCGGAGCAAACGCTGCTGCTGGTGCCCAGTGGTGAGGCTGTGGAGGGCGTTCTCGAAGATCTGCTGCTGCAATTGAGCCGGCTGGAGCTGGTGGTGCAAGAGCGCCAGGAGAGCGTTGAAGCCCTCGCGATCGCGGTTCAGGGAGTGGTGCATCTGCTCGCCCTGGGGGGCTACGCCCTACCGCTGGCCTGCTGCGCACGCAGCGGCACGCCGCTCGAGCCGCCGCTGGGCAACTGGGAGTGGCGCTGCAGCCTGCTGCCCGGCGAAGGCTTCGTGATCGGGGCCGTGGCCGGGGCACAGCTGGTGCTCAATGCCTCTGAGCTCGCCCTGCTGCAACGCCTGCTGCGACCGGCGTTGCCACGGCGCCGCGACGGCGAGCTGATGGGGCCATGGCCGGTGTGGCTGCGCTTGCTGCAACTGGTGGAGCTGTGGAGCCGCGAACACCTCGGCCGCAGCCCACGCTCCTGGAAGCTGCTGCGCCAGTGCTTTGGCGAAAGCGCCATCAGTGGTGCCCGTGGGGCATCATCGTGATCCGGAACACCAGGTCACAGCCGAATCCCCCCTTGAGCGAAGCGTCAAGATCGACTGGCCTGCAAGCCGTGCTGGTGCTGCCGGAATTCCGCAAGCTCTGGCTTGGGCAGATCTTCAGCCAGTTGGCGGACAAGTTCTACATCGTGTTGATGGTGTTTCTGATCGCCCAGTACTGGGTGACAGCACCACTGCCGAGCGACGGAGCGCTCGCGGAAGCGGCCGGAGCCTTTCGCTTCAGCATCGACAGCCGCGCCCAGCTGATCACCCTGCTGGCCACTGGGATCTACGTGGCCAACACGATTCCCGCGATGGTGTTGGGCCTGGTGGCCGGGGTCTGGGCCGACCGCTGGCCCAAGCGGGAAGTGATGGTGGCCAGCAATGGCATCCGCGCGGTGCTCACCTTGCTGGCCCCCCTGAGCCTGATGGATGGACCCGAATGGCTGGGACTGAGCTGGGGTTATTGGGCGTTGCTGGTGATCACCTTTCTCGAATCGGTGCTCACCCAATTTTTTGCGCCAGCCGAGCAGGCCGCCATCCCGATGCTGGTGCCCACCCGACAGTTATTGGCCGCAAATTCGCTCTATCAGGCCACCAGCATGGGGGCCACGATCGTGGGCTTTGCCCTAGGGGATCCGATCCTGCGACTGCTGAAGTTCTGGCTCGGGTCGATCGGGATCGCCAACGGCGAATTTGCGCTTCTCCCTCTCTGTTACGGCCTGGCGGCCCTGTCGATCGCCTGGATCCGCGTGGAGGAAACCCCTCGCCAGGAACGGGAGCAAACCGTCTGGCAAGAAATGGCTGACGGCATGCAGGTGCTGCGCGAGCGGCCGAGTGTCCGCAGCGCGCTCCTTCAGCTGGTGCTCCTCTACAGCCTGCTGGCGGCCTTGTATGTGCTGGCCATCAGCCTCGCTTCTGCGATTCAGCAGCTCGGCCCTACCCAATTCGGCACCCTGCTGGCGATGAGTGGTATCGGCCTGGCCGTGGGCGCTGTGGCCGTCGCTCAGGTGGGGCATCGCTTCAACCGCCGCCGGCTCGCCTCCACCGGTCTCGGCACGATCGCCTGGAGCCTTGTGTTGCTCGGCCAGCTGCGGGGCAGCCTCACCCCCACCCTCACCCTGTGCGCCGTGCTTGGGGTGGGCTCAGCATTGCTGGCGATTCCTGCCCAGACCACCATCCAGGAAGACACCCCGGAGGCAATGCGGGGCAAGGTGTTCGGGCTCCAGAACAACCTGATCAACATCGCTCTCAGCCTGCCTTTGGTGCTGGCCGGAGCCGTGGTGAGCCGCTATGGATTGCTGCCGGTGCTGTGGGTTCTGGCAGCGCTGGCCCTTGCGGCTGCCCTTCTGGAGAGGCCCTGGGAACGCTGCTAGCGTCGGCTGAGGATCGAGCGCTGCGCCCGAGTGGTCCATATCGCCTGGCTGGGCAAGAAATCGCCCTTCTGCGGCAATGTCACCTACGGCCTGACCACTACTGAGGCCCTGCGCAGCCGCGGCCACGAGATCAGCTTCATTCACTTCGACACGCCCGCTGGGGGGCTGGGCCGATCGGCTGAAGAGCCCAGCCTTGGCCTGGGCAGCAGCGATTCCAACCCGGAAGTGGCCCTGCCCTACCTGGTGAAGTCGCAGGTTTACACGATCCCCTCGCCAGGGGCCCAGCGGGAACTGAGGGAATCGCTCGAGCGGCTGCGGCCGGATCTGGTGCACGCCAGCCTCACCCTCTCTCCCCTCGATTTCCGGCTTCCCGATCTCTGCCAGCAACTGGGCCTCCCCTTGGTGGCCACGTTTCATCCGCCGTTCGATGCCGCCCTCCGCAACCTGAGCTCAGGCACCCAGCAGCTCACATATCAGCTTTATGCCCCATCGCTGGCCCGCTACGACCGGGTGGTGGTGTTCTCCGATCTGCAGGCCGATGTGCTGATGCGGCTCGGAGTTCCGGCCAATCGGCTGGTGGTGATCCCCAATGGCGTTGAGCCCGAGCAGTGGAAACCCGGCATCCCCGGATCTGATTCCAAGGAGCTGCAAGAGCTGAAGCAGCGCTTCGCTGGCCGCAGGGTGTTCCTCTACATGGGCCGCATCGCCACCGAGAAAAATGTGGAAGCCCTGCTGCGGGCCTGGCGGCTGGTGCAACCTGCGGGCTGCACGCTCGTGGTGGTGGGTGATGGCCCAGTGCGCCAATCACTGATGCAGACCTACGGCCCGGAGATCAAGGTGCACTGGTGGGGCCATGAACCCGAGCAAGCCAAGCGGCTGGCGCTGCTGCAACTGGCGGAGGTGTTCCTGCTGCCTTCCCTGGTGGAGGGGCTGAGCCTGGCGCTGCTGGAGGCGATGGCGAGCGGCACCGCCTGCGTGGCCACCGATGCCGGCGCCGATGGCGAAGTGCTCGATGGGGGCGCCGGCATTGTGATCAGCACCCAAGGCGTAACCACACAACTCCGCACGCTGCTGCCCGTGTTGCGTGATCAACCCGTGCTCACCGCGGAGCTCGGCCGGCGCGCCCGCCAACGGGCGCTGGAGCGCTACACCCTCAGCCGCAACATCGATCAGCTCGAGCGGCTCTACGCGGACCTCGTACCGCAAGGGAGCCTGGCGGCTTAAGCACTCAGCGCATCCGGTTCCAGGCCCCAGTGCTCACGGATCAGCCGCAACGGCTGATCGGCCAGGGCGAAGTAATCCACCTCCAAGAGCGGATCCACGCGGCAGCTTGCACCGCGGGCGATCGCCGTCGACACCCGCTCACGGCCGCTCGGATCCGAGAGGGTGTGACCGTACTGATCCATCAGCACCACGCTCCGCAGCAAGCCGGTTTCGTAGATGCTCACGGCACCGAGGAAGCCGAGCATCGCTCCAGGCGAAGCGCTGGCGGCCGCCATGAAGGCCGTCACCTCCAGTTCACCGATCGGTGTGGTGTCGTATCCCGCCACCAGATGCACCCAGTCGTGATGCGCTAGGGCGGCATTCGCGGCACCGGGTTCGCCCGGCAGGCGGAAGCCCCGCTCTTGGTAGAAGTCCCACAAACCTCGGCCCAAGCTCTGCGGCGGGCACTGCTCCAAGGCCGCCCAACGCTGCTGCTCCTCAGGATCGGGCTCCATGGTGAGGGCATAGGCGGCCGTGCCATACCGATTGAGCAGCTGCTGAAAGTGGGGATCGTGCTGATCGTCGCCCTCCCCGATCCAGTTGAGGCGATAGAAATCGGCCGTGGCACAGGCCTGAGCCTTGCGGGTCAGATCGCGCGCCAGCAGCACAGCGCTGTCCTCCACCCCCAGCGCAGACGCCCAGTGCTCCACCGAAGCCTGCAATTCAGGCGGAATCGGCCGGCAAACCATCTCGAGCAGCACGAGCAAGTCGATGAACTCGCACCGCTGGGTGAGCTCCGGCAATTCACGGGCCAGCTGAGCTGGCTCCACGACAGGGAGAGCATCAAGCTCCAGCTCAACCGCCAGCAGGCGCTCAAACAACAGCGCAAGCAAAGCCGGCTGCAGATCTGAAGCCCAAGTGCCGCTTAGACGGCACGCACTCACCGCCGCCGCCGCCAGCAGCGGCGCCTGCTCCGCGCGGTTGTGGATCAGGAACATCCGCTGTCCAGCTCGGCGCAGCAGGCCGCAAATGCCTGAACTGGATCCTGAGCCGCCGTGATCGGCCGGCCGATCACCAGCTGACTGGAGCCTGCGGCCATGGCCTGAGCGGGGGTCATCACCCGCTGCTGATCCCCCAAGGCGGCACCCGAGGGGCGGATCCCCGGGGTGACGAGCGCAAAGGGATGAGGATGGGCGCTCCGTAGAGCCGCCACCTCCAGGGGCGAGCACACACACCCACCAATCCCTGCGGAGGCAGCCAGCTCAGCCAGGCGAGGTACATAGCTCTGCACCGGCTCATCGATGGCCAATTCAGAGGCAAAACGGCCGGGATCCCAGCTGGTGAGCACCGTGACCGCCAGCAGGGTCGGGGCAGGCA
>Ga0194122_10001415_pt1 | contig 29288 bp, 25 predicted proteins | sample TA2MahCa10mmetaG_FD_155487 | JGI IMG/M metagenome (GOLD analysis project Ga0194122, IMG submission 155487) | Freshwater microbial communities from Lake Tanganyika, Tanzania - TA2015021 Mahale Deep Cast 10m | ecosystem: Environmental > Aquatic > Freshwater > Lake | place: Tanzania: Lake... | reverse complement strand
GCCCCCGGCGCTCGATCTCGCCAGCTATCCGCGCAGCAGCCTGCAAATTGTTTCCGCAGGGAGCACCCATGCTTTTGAGGTGTGGATCGCCGACACGCCCGACCGGCAGCGTCAGGGTCTGATGTACGTGCGCGATCTCCCGGCGGGTCAAGGCATGCTGTTCGTCAATGAAACACCCCGCATCTCGAGCTTCTGGATGAAGAACACCTACATCCCGCTCGACATTCTCTTCATCGATGCGCGCGGCCGGATCGTAGCGATTTTCGCCAACACCCGACCCCTCTCGCTCGAGCCCGTTGGACCCTCCTCTCCCGTGCTGGCCGTGCTCGAGTTGCGCGGCGGCGAAGCGGCGCGGCGCGGCATCCGCGAGGGTGATCGGGTCAGGCATCCGGTGTTCAAGCCTTGACAAAGAAATCCCGACTGCGGATCCCGATTGGCCAGGTTTGTGCGGAGAGTGCCGAATGTCGTTTGCTCGGACGTGCTCCGAGCCTGCTACTGATAACCCTTCTCGCGGGCGGCGCAATGACCGCGTGGGCACAACCCAGCGAGGGCATTTCCGCTGAAGGCTTTTATCGCCTCGAGAGCCCGGCCGATCTCGCCCAGATTGACCTAGCGATCAGCGGCACGGCCGACTCACCTGAGAGCGCGGAAGCGGAGCTCGAGAATCACGCGACGGAAGTATTTGCGCTGCTGCGCAGCAGCGGGCTGGTGGCCGACTCATTGCGCGAAGCAGATCGAGCGGTGACGTCCGATCCTGGCGCGAGAGAGTGGCGAGCAGTCCGAGACGTACGGGGCAGCGTCCGGAGGACGTCGTTACCCGCGGTGCTTGGGCAGTTGCGAGACCGGGTGTTCGTGACCATTGGGTCCATCACGCCGGCAAGCAGTCAACGTCTTGCTGCACAGACTGCAGCGCTCGAGCGAGCCACGGCCGAGGCCCGCCGCAAGGCGGAGACCGCCGCGCGAGAACTCGGTTTCGCGCTCGGGCCGGTACGCGAGATTCGGGTGAGCGATGCCGAGGATCGACCCGCGGCCGATCCGTCAGCATCCGCAATGATCGGAGTCGAGGCGCGGGTGTTTGTTCGCTACGGGCTTGTGCCCGCGACCGCGCAAACCGAAGTCATGGCAATCGCGGCCGCCAAAGAAAAAAGGCGTGCCGCCGAATCGAGCGCCTCAGCGACCGCCGTTGTCGAGCAGCGACCGGCAAGCCGATCTTCAGCGGATGATGCATCGACCGCGCTCGCCGTGGAAATCGTCGCTGCGACCTATGACTCCTCCGGCCGAGGGCGATTCACCACGGCGGCAGGTACGATCTGGCGGGAGACCGTGCCCACGCCCGTTCAGCAACGACTGAAGAGCGGGCGCGTCTACCGCGGAGCGATCACACCCGGAATCTTTGGCGGTTATCGGATGGAACTCGTTGGCATCCCACGAGTACTCAAGGTCGAGCCGGTGACGGATCGACGCCCGTGAGCAGACCGAAAGCATAAAAAAATGCGCCGCCCGATGCGGCGCAAAGCACAAAAAAAATGCGCCGCCCGACGGCGGCGCATTCTTTGATCGACAAGGACCTCTGAGTCTTTACAGACGGTAGTCGATGCCAACGTAGTAACGGCGTCCGAGAACGTCGTACAGCGAGGGATCGGTATTCGCCTGCACGTTGGGGTTGTAGATACGCGGAGCCTGATCAGACAGGTTGTTGATACCCACTCGGACCGTCAGGCTGCCGGTAAGCTCGTACCGACCGATAAGGTCGTAGTACCAAGTGGCAGGCACGCCCGTGTTGCTGATCGGCGATCCGCCGGTCACCGTAGCCGCGTTAACCATGCCGTCGATATAACGCGCCGACAACTGCAGCTTCAGAGGACCGCGCGAATAGATCGTATCGATGTTGGCCTTCCACTCAGGCACCGACGAACCCGTACCACTGCCGATGGTTCCGGCAAAGTCGAACACGGGGTCGACCGGGGTGGTCTGCGACTCGTTCTTTTCGGTCCAAGTGGCACCGAGGTTAAAGTCCAAGGTGCCGATCGACTCGCCGAGGTCGAAGCCCACGCCCGCCGCAAGATCGACACCGCTGACCGTGCTCGCGGCCTGGTTCCGCGACAGCTGCAACAGACCCTCGACGCCGCCGTTGGTCGCGCTGCGCGTGAACAGTCGGCACCACGAATTGTTGATGTCGAAGGTCGGGTTGGCGCCGTCACGGTTGTAGCAGCGCTGCACGATCGTCGTCGCACCCACCGCCGCAATCACCTCTTCCAATTCGATCGACCAGTAGTCGACCGACAAGTAAGAGCGCTCGAGCGAGGCGATCGGCTGGTTGAGCACGAAGCCGAGGGTGAAGGAGTCGGCCACTTCCGGCTTGAGATTCGGGTTACCAACGATGATGCCGGTAGCCTGACCGAACGGCTGGAAGTAGTTCGCACCACCAGCCACGACCGACTGCGCGGCACAAAGTGCCCGCACCTGCGCGCCATTCGGGCCGCTGCGATAGGTTGCCGCGATCGTGCCCGTGGTGTTGCAGGGATCCTGGTTGGTGAAGGTCGGGAAATTGTTCAGCTGGGGCGAAAACAGCTCCGAGATGTTCGGGCTGCGCACCGCGTGCTGATAACCCGCGCGGAAACGCAGGCTGTCCGTCGCCGTCCAGTCAAACGTAGCCTTGTAGGTGTCATCCGAGCCGGAGCGGCTATTGTCCGTCATGCGGTAGCCGAGAGTGAGGGACAGCGACTGCACGAACGGCATGTCCTTGAGGATCGGGACCGCAACTTCCGTGAACACGTCCGTGAAGTTGAGTGCGCCCGCGACCGGCTTCTGCTCGTTGAAGCCCGCGACCAAACCCGGCTGCAGACCACCATCCGGACGGAAGTCGAAATCGACCTCGCGGTAGCTCGCACCGATGGCCGCCTGGATCATGCCTGCCGGCAGCTCGGCGACGTCGCCAGTGGCGGTCGCCTCGATGATGGACTGCTCGATGACCGTGAGATTCTTGGCTTCGAGGCTGATGAAGTCGCGACAAGCCTGACTGATCTCGGCCGAACCGAAGAGGTTCAGGCCGCCCGTGCAGATCGAGCGACCACCGTCAGCGGCACCCAGCAGCTGCTGGGTGCGGTCGCGGCGTACGTTGCCGCCCTGGATTTCGGTGAGTACCGAACGGCCGTAAGACGCGTAAGCGTCGTACGTCCACGAGCCAACGATGTCGCCGGTGGCGCCTGAGGTCAGCTGCCAAACGTCGTGCGTATTGAAGCCCGTACGACCGCCGAGCGCGTTGAAGCGCTTGGCGAGATCGAAGGTCGCCGTCGGGTTCGGACGGGAAGCCAGCAGGGCCCGCAGCGGCGCGGTGATGAACGGGTTCGTGACCGGGACAGTGAAGCCCGTGGAGCCACCCGCCGGCGTCGGCGCGAGCTCCTGCAACGCGTTGTAGTTCGTGTACATGAACTGCGCGTACGGCTCGAAGCGGTCATTGATCTCGAGGCCGATCCGACCGTAGACGTTCCAACGCTCCATCGGGAGCACCAGAATGTTTGCCGGCTCGAAGTTGTACGAGAAGAAGTCCGGGAAAAAGGCTGTGGCGATGTCGCTCGCCGGACCCGTGTAGTTGACGACGTCGAGCGGGCTGCCCGAGACGCCGGTGCAGAACAGCGTGCCGTCCGGATTAAAGCCGAATCCCGCCTGGCCGCCATTGGCGGCACAGCGGCCGGGTCCGAAGATGGTATTGACTGCTGCCTGCGAGGGTACGTTCGCACCGGCCGTGTACGAGCCGCCCGGGAAGGTGCCGGTCTGGGAGCTCGCCTGCGCCGCGAACGCGCGCGCATCCTTGTACATGTCGTCGCGATTGAAGTACCCCGCCGAGAACACCGCGCTGCCGCGGCCGTCGGCAAACTTGCCGCCGAGGGTGATGTCGGAGCTCCACTCCTGACCGTCCTCCTGCTGAGTGAGACGGTACTGGCTGCTGATGGCAATGCCTTCGAAGTCCTTCTTCATGATGAAGTTGACGACGCCGGCCACGGCATCCGCACCGTAGGTCGCACCGGCGCCACCGGTGATAACCTCGACGCGCTCGATCAGCGCCGATGGGATGGTGTTGATGTCGACCACGCCACCGCTGGTCGAACCCATGCCGCGACGGCCGTCGATCAGCACGAGGTTGCGGTTGGAACCGAGGCCGCGCAGGTCGACACCGAACGGCCGTTGTTCGACGGGTTGTTCGACTGCGAGCTCGAGCTCGGCGTCACCTGCGTGAGGGTGTTCATGAATTGGTCGACGGTGGTGTATCCGGACTCGATAATCGCGTCCGCATCGACCGTGAGAATCGGGCTCTCGGCCTCGGCATCTCGCTTCGCGATACGGGTTCCGGTAACGGTCACCGTCTCCAGCGACTGGGGACCGGCGGCAGAGTCCTGCGCCTGCGCGGAGACTGACAGCGCTGCGACAGCAGCACTAACGGCGCCAAGCAGCACGGCTTTACGCACCGCGTTCAAAACAGGTGTAGACGTCATATTGACGATGACTCCAAGTACGAATTTAGTTGAGGGGAATCTGAGAGACCGGAAACACAACGCGTCCGCAAATCTTTTCTGGACCAAAGAAGGCGCCGGAATTGGCCACATTAAACGAAGGGAATCAAGCCTTTCACAATATTTCGGCCGCGTGTTCACAAGCTCTTTGTTGCGCCAGCGCAACGCGCGGTACGAGGGCCAGAGCGGGGCGAAAAGTCAGGTTCGAGGCGGGGTGCGGACTCCGGCTCCATTCACCCGAGAGATTGCAACACGCGCTGCAGGTACTCCGCATGCAGGCGGCTGCGCTCTTGCTGCACCGACCCGTCCGCTCGGTACTGATCAACATCCTGCTCGCCGACCAAGCCGCGCCCTGCGAGCACTCGCTCCAAGGCATCGAGTCGGGTTCGGGTGACCGCGAGCTCGGCAACCAGCGCCAAGGTAACGCCGTACAACCGATCGACCATCGGGTCGTCGGTGAATTGCGGAGAGTCCGGACGGCACCCGGCGGCAGCGGTCGCTGCAGGCTGGGTGGGGTTAGCGTCAAACGGGAGGGAGTGATCCATATCCATGCTGTCCAATGGGCTATCCGATGGCGGCGATTCCGTTCGCCGCCCGCCATGCACCCACCGCGTACCACGCGGGCGCTCGTCCGAAATCTTCCTGTCTCTCGCTGCACTGCCACGCCGGCGCAACGCAGCGCGTCTCGAATACCTCGTCCCTGCCAAAGCCCACCCGCTCGAGCATCGCGGGCAGATCGCTCTCGTGCAGAGCACTCCAGAACGGCTCGTTGTTGAACCGGCCGTCCCAGTCGCGCATGAACTGCTCGAACGGTTCGAGTCCGCGATAAGTCGGCTGTTCCAGATGGATGGTCAATCCGCCTGCACGCAGCAGCCGATGCGCCTCGGCAAAGATTTTCGGCAGTGCCTGGCGCGAGGTTTCATGCAGCACCATGGTGGTGAACACGAGATCGAACGACCCGCTTGGTAGTTGCGTGTCAGCGGCGTCTCCTTGGACGAACTCGATATCGTCAACGCCAAGCGATCGTGCACGTGCGTGCCCGTAGCGCAGCATCGGCGCTGCTGCATCGATGGCCACGATCTGCGCCCGCGGGAAGGCCTCGCGCAGCGGCAACGTGTTGTGACCGAGGCCGCAACCGAGATCGAGAATTCGCTGCGGCACGAAGGCTGGGTACTCGCGGCGCAGCCAATCGACAAGTGCACGGCCGGCAGCATTGCTCCAAGGTCCGCCACTGCCCCCGATGGTGGCGTACAGCCCTGCATCGTAATTCGCGGGGTTGGAGACATCATCCTCCAGCAACTCGGCGGTGTAACCGCCGCGCATCAGATGTTGTTCGACTGCGGAGACGTACCGCGGTGGCCGAAATGCCGGATCGAGCCGCAACGTGTCGCCGCTTGCATTGAGTGCGCGCGCTCGATCACGCAGCGTCTCAGCCTGTCGACCAACGATCTGCCGACCCACGAGTTGGCGATACTCCATCGTGTTGCGCCGTACCAAGCTATAGACCTGATACGCGGGTTCGTTCGCCATCGCCTCGGCGACCTCGTAACGATCGACCGCCTCGCGCCCGTGCCGAGTGCGCCAATCGCCGCTCGCGCGGTTATCCCAAGCCTCGCGCACCTTCGGCCCGAGCCGCTCAGCCACGTACGCATTCAGGTGGGCGATGACATCGAGACGCGCAATCTCGTCATGCCGCGCCTCGGGTAGAAGCGCGTGTCGACCAATGTTCTGCCAGGAGGCGGGGGATCCCATACACGGCAGACTGCCTCGGCGGATGATTTCGGGGAAATCGATTATTCTTGATTGATCCTTCGCTTTTACCGAACTGACGGGGCCGTCGTGCGACATCTCAACTACACCCACCTGCTCTACTTCTGGTCCGTGGTGCGCGAGGGCGGTGTCGCGGCCGCGGCTACGGCCTTGCACATCACTCCACAGACGGTCAGCGGACAGATCAAGCTGCTCGAAGATCAACTTCAGGGCGCGCTGTTCGAAAAGCAGGGTCGCCGCCTCGTCCCCACGGAGCTCGGTCGTATCGCCTTCGCTTACGCCGAAGAAATCTTTCCGAAGGGTCTGGAACTCGCCTCCGTGCTGCGCGGTGCGCGGACGCGCGGCAGTCGACAAGTGGCCATCGGTGTTGCCGATGCAGTACCCAAGCTCGTCACCTGGCGCGTGCTCGAGCCGCTGCTCGCCGGCGATGGGCGGTTTCACATGATCTGCCACGAGGGGCCGCTGCCCGTGCTGCTCGAGGATCTGGCGGCACATCGACTCGATCTCGTACTCGCCACAAGTGCAGTGCCCGCCGATGCAGCGATCAAGGCGTTCAGTCACCTTCTCGGCGAATCGGAGCTCGGGTTCTTCGCGGCGCCGGCGCTTGCCAAGCGCCTGCACAAGAACTTTCCGCGCAGCCTGCAGGATGCGCCGCTGCTCGTGCCGACCGACCGCAGCGCCAACCGACGCGCGCTTGATGCCTGGTTCGAACGTCTCGGCATCACGCCGCGAATCGTCGGCGAACTCGACGACAGTGCGCTCGTCAAGACGTTTGCGCAGCACGGTGCCGGAGCGTTTGCAGCGCCGCTGGCAATCGAGAACGAAATCATTCGGCAGTACGGCGTGGTTCGAGTCGGCCGGATCGAGGAACTGAAGGCGCGTTTCTTTGCGATTTCAACGGAGCGTCGCATCAAGCATCCGGCGGTGGCCATGATCACCGAGGCGGCGCGCACGGGACTTTTCACGCGCCGCTGAGAGTGACGCGGCGCTGAGCTTGACGCGGCGCCGAAGCAGACGTCCCGCCGAGGTCGCTCAGTCGACTCGTGACGTCGTCACGCTCTGCAGCTCTCCGCCGTCGCTGACTTCAAGACGTACCTCGATCGGCTGGCAGCAGATTTGGCAGTCCTCGATGTAGCTGCGCGACGCATCGGTCAGATCGAGCATCGACCCGTACGGCTCGCCGCACCACGGGCACTGCAGCTCGACGAACACCCCCAGTTCGGCCGAATCGGCCGATGCCTGCCCGGGCTCGAACACCGGCTCGAGCCCGTAAAGCGCATCGATGTGCGCCGGGTCGAGAGTGCTGATCTCGGCGAGCACGCCCGAAAGGGCGCCCGCAGCCGAGGCGACACGATTCGGCGACTTGCGCTGACGATCCATGCCTCGATGATAGACTGCGTCCGGTGGTCTTTGGAGCAAGCTGCGGAGCGTTGCATGAGAACACTGTGTGACATCCGCGGGCATGTGTCCCGTCAGAGCATTTCCGAGAGTATTTCTTTGACGCGCAAGATTGTTTGCGCGGCGAGCGCCGTCCTGCTCGCCGTGGTCGCTACCCATCCCCTCGCGGCGGCCTCGCTCGCGACCAGCCACGCCGATTTCTGTGCCGAGGTGCAGCGGTTGTTGGTGGACACCACGCTGCCGATCGCCAACTCCATCCAGCGCAGCAAAGACGACTTCACGGAATCCAAGGCCGCGGTCGCGCCGCTCACCACTCAGCAGTTCATCACTTCCGATGACGACGGACTGCCGCTCGAGTTGTCTTGTAAGACCAAGACCGCCGACCATCTGCGTGCCGAGCATGGCGATGCCGCGGCTCGAGATCCCTCCCTGCCGCCGCGCAGCTGTCGGGACATCCAGCGCGTCATGGTGCTCGAGGTTTGGCGCTCCTTGAGCGCGACTGAGCGGGCGGGCGCCGCGCACGACCCGCAGCGCATCCTGCTCGCTGCCGACACGGTGAGTTACACGGGTTCCGGCTGGATCGGTTCGCCCGCTGAAGCTTGGGTCGGAAATGACGGGAAGCTTCGGCTTCGCGCCTCGGCCTTGTATGCCAACTGGGAAGACTGGCGCTGGAAAATCATGCCGGAAAGCTTTCGCGGCAATTATTACTGCCATCTTGTCGCGCCCGAACGAATGCGCAGGCTCATGCTCGGCGCGGAGCGACTTGCCCCGCGATGAATTCCGTTACCCCGCGATGATTTCCATCTCGAGGTGCTTGCTGGCCTTGAGCGAACTTGAGATGAGACACACCTGCTCGGCTTTCTCGAGCAGCTTGCGCGCGCGGTCCTGATCGGCATCGGGCGGCAAGCTGAGTCGGGCATGCACGGTAAAAGCGGTGAACTGGGTCACCCGCTCGATGCGATCGAGCGTGCCCTCGGCGCGGCACTCGAGTCGCGTCCAATCGAAGCGCGAGGCTGCCGCCACCGCGCGAAAACTTAGCACGAAGCAATCCACCAAGGCCGCAGTCAAGAGCGTCTCGGGCGACCAACAGTCGCCACTGCCACCAAACTCCGTCGGCGGATCGCTCTCGAGGGCAGGCAGGCCGGGTGACTGGAGCTCGACTCGACCGGACACGCTGGCCGAGGCCGACACGATGTAGTGATGCGGGAGAGGGTGCATGACCGCATTATCGAGCCTCGAGTGTAAGCGGAACAACAGCACCCGGCTGCGAATCGACGGCGTCCGCATTAACCTCGCTCGCTTGGACCGCGCCCGCTTGCTGCACCGTGCGCCGCCGCTCACAATGTCGCGATGAGTGATGAAGCCCGCAGCGCACCACGACGCCTGCCTTCGACGACCGATGCTTCGCGCGAGGCGCGTGACGTCCGTCGCGCCCGTCTGCGCGAGGATGGGTTCGTCATCGATGCACTCTGCGGCGAAGCAGCCGAACTCGACCCCGAAAAACTGGCGGGCAGCATCGAGGGATTCATCGGCTACGCGCGGATTCCTTTGGGTGTCGCGGGACCGGTACGCATCCAGGGCCGTCATGCCGCGGGCGATTTTCTGGTGCCGCTGGCGACCACCGAAGGCACGCTGGTGGCTTCTTTGCAGCACGCCTTCAATGTCATCAATCGCTGCGGCGGGGCCAACGCGGGCTGCAGCCGGCAACTCGTCGGCCGCGCGCCCTGCTTCGAGTTCGCCGATCTCGCCATCGCCATGCAGGTTGCCGAATGGCTGCCTGCCCAGTTCGCCGCCATGCAAGAGGCCGCAGCCGCGACGTCGCGCTTCTGTCGTCTGCAGGGTCAAAAAATTTCCGTACTCGGCAACACAGTTTATTTGATGCTCGAGTACACCACCGGTGATGCTGCGGGACAGAACATGGTCACGCTCGCCACACAGGCCGTCTGTCGATTGTTGTTGCCCGCCATGCCCGCGCAGCCGGTCAGCTGGCTGCTCGAATCTGCACTCTCGGGCGACAAGCGTTCTTCGGCGCAAGCTTTCCTCGGCGCGCGCGGTCGCAATGCCTCGGCAGAAATCGTCATTCCAAGCCGTACCGTCAATCGTTACTGGCGCGCGGACGCCGCAGCGATGGTGCGTTGCTGGGACCAAGCCGTCGCGGGCGCGGCACAAACAGGCGCCGTGGGCCTGCAGGCCAACGTGGCCAACGGCCTCGCGGCACTCTTCATCGCCTGTGGTCAGGATGTCGCCTGCGTCTCGGAGGCTACGACTTCGATCACGCGCTTCGAGATCAAGGGCGATGGTGACCTGTATGCCTCGGTGACGTTGCCGAATCTGATCATCGGCACCGTGGGTGGCGGTACGTTCCTGCCGACCGCGCGCGAATCGCTGGGTCTCATCGGCTGTCAGGGCAGCGGTACGGCCGCAAAGTTCGCCGAGATCTGCGCCGTCGTGGCGCTCGCTGGCGAGTTGTCGCTGATCGGTGCCATGGCGAGCGGTGCATTTGCCGATGCGCACGCGAGCGGCGGCCGCAAGGGCCGCGGTACTGGCGACGGCTGACCCGTGGTCAAAGAAATCGCGGCGGTACCGCGACCGCGCAAACCGGTCCGTCGATTCCTCCTGCACAAACTGCTGCCGCCCATAGGCTGGCGCGCCTATCGCAGTCTCGGTCGATCATGGACCTATCGTGAACATGACCTGCATCGGCTGCACGATCTCGTGGCCACTAAACAGCCGGTGGTCGGCGCGTTCTACCACTCGCGCACCTTCGCCCTGCTGCATTACTTCAGTCTGCCGACGCAGGGCCGCTGGATCCTGATGTGCTCGCAAAGCCGTGACGGCGAAGCGATGACGCGGATCGAAGAAGGCCTCGGTTTCCGTGTTGCACGCGGCTCATCCGGCAAAGGCGGCGCAAGAGCGCTCGTCGAGATGATCAAGGCACAGCGCGAGGATCGCGGCCTGAACTCCTGCCTCGCCATCGACGGCTCACGCGGTCCGCGCGGAATCGCTCAACTTGGGACCATCACGCTCGCACAGAAAACCGGGAGTCTGCTGCTTCCGGTCGCCGCCTCGACCGACCGCTACTGGCGTTGGAATGCCTCGTGGGATCGCACCATCATCCCGAAACCCGGAGCAACGGTCGCCGTGCGCATCGGCACCCCGATCGAGGTTCCGCCCAAACTCGATGACGCACAACTCGAGGCCCTGCGTCGCCGACTCGAGGACAGCATGTTTTCGTTGCACTCTGCACTCGACGCCGAGATGGGGTATTGCGATACGGAACCGCTGCGCCATTGCCCATGAGCACGGCCCCCATCACTCCCGCCGCGGCTGCATCGAACATCCTGCTCAAATCTTGGGCAGGCCCTTTTGGCGGCGTACCACCCTTTGACGAGGCAACAGCTGCGCTGCTGCAGCCGGCGTTGCTCGCCGGGATGGCCGAGCATCTCGCCGAACTCGAGCGCATCGCCAATGATCCCGCGCCACCTACCTTCGCCAACACCGTTGCCGCAATGGAACGCTCGGGCCGCGCACTCGATCGTGCAGCGACCGTGTACTACACCTTCAGCGCCACACTGAGCGACGAGGCGGTACAGGAAGTGGAGCGCGTCATCGAACCAAAGATGGCGGCCTTCCGCGACTCGATCACGCAGAACGAAAAACTCTTTGCACGCATCGCGGCAGTCTATGAATCGCGCGAGCGCTCCGGTCTCACCGCCGAAGAACAGCGTCTCACCTGGCTCGCCTACACGAACTTCGTGCGCGCCGGCGCCAAGCTCGATGCCGTCTCCAAGCAGCGACTCGGCGAAATCAACCAAGCGCTTGCCGGCCTGTTCACAAAGTTCAGCCAAAACCTGCTGGGTGATGAAAGCGAGCGCTACACGTTGCTCGAATCCGTCGATGATCTCGCGGGGCTCCCCGAGTCGCTGCGCGTCGGTTTCGCCGCTGACGCCGAACGTCGCGGTCAGCCAGGCAAGTGGTTGATCGCCAATACGCGCTCGTCGGTGGAGCCTTTCCTCACCTACTCGACGCGACGCGACTTACGCGAAACAGTCTGGCGTGTGTTCGTCAACCGCGGCGATAACGGCGATGCGCGTGACAACAAGGCGATCATCGGCGAAATCCTGCAGCTGCGCGCCGAGCGAGCGCGGCTGCTCGGCTTTCCGACACATGCCCACTGGCGGCTCGAGAACTCGATGGCGCGCGCCCCGGAGCGCGCCATGGAACTTATGGAGGCCGTGTGGCAGCCGGCAGTCGCGCGCGTGCGCGAAGAAGTCGCCGACATGCAAAGAATCGCCGACGCCGAAGGTACTCACCTCACCATCGAGCCCTGGGACTACCGTCACTACGCCGAGAAAGTCCGCAAGGCGAAGTACGACCTCGATACCCACGAGCTCAAACCCTACCTGCAACTCGAAAGATTGCGCGAGGGGATGTTCCATGTTGCGGACGAACTCTTCGGCATGCAGTTCACCGAACTACCTGCGGGCAGCGTTCCGGTCTATCACCCGGACGTGCGCGTCTGGCGGGTCGACGACCACGCCGACAAGCTGATCGGCCTTTGGTATTTCGACCCCTATGCACGCCTCGGCAAGCAGTCGGGCGCCTGGATGAGCGCATACCGCGTACAGGAACGCTTCGATGGCGAGATCAAGACCCTCGTCTCCAACAACGCCAATTTCGTGAAAGGGCAGCCGGGTGAGCCCGTGCTGATCAGCTGGGACGATGCCGTCACGCTGTTTCACGAGTTTGGCCACGCGCTCCATGGCCTCTGCTCGAACGTCAACTATCCGAGCGTCTCCGGTACCAATGTGGCGCGCGACTACGTCGAATTCCCTTCGCAGTTGCTCGAACACTGGCTGCCGGTCAAGGAGATTCTCGATCGCTTTGCCGTGCACTACCACACCGGTCAGCCCATCCCCGCAGAGCTGGTCGCCAAACTCGACAATGCCAAGACCTTCAATCAAGGATTCGCCACGGTCGAGTACCTCGCGGCGGCGCTGATCGACATGGCACTGCACCTGACCGCGACGCCCGATACGCGCATCGATCCCGCAGTCTTTGAACGCGATACTTTGGCGGCTCTTGGCATGCCGCGGGAGATCGTCATGCGGCACCGCACGCCGCAGTTCGGTCACATTTTTTCGGGCGATGGCTATTCGGCGGGTTATTATAGCTATCTCTGGGCCGACACACTTACCGCCGATGCCTGGGAGGCATTTACCTTGGGCAAAGGTCCCTTTGACCGTGACATGGCCAAGCGCTTGCGCGATCACGTGTTCAGGGTGGGCAATACCGTCGATCCGGTGGAGGGATATCGCGCCTTCCGCGGGCAGGACCCGCAGATCGAAGCATTGATGCGCAAGCGAGGTTTTGCGGCGGCCGCTCCCCGGACTCGATGAAATCTTTGTAATCTTGGGGGCCGGCGGGGCGGCAGCGCACAGAAATTGCGTAGGCAAAAGATTTATTTGCCATTAGAATGCGGCCCGTCGAAATCATAGGACTCTACTTACATGGCCAAGAAAAAGACTCGCGCTGTTGTCCGTTCACCGAAGAAATCCAAGCGAAATCTCTCGGCATGGACTCCTGCTGATGAACAAAAGCTCCGCAAGCTCGCCGGCAAGATGCCGACGGCCAAGCTTGCCAAGATGCTCAACCGCTCCGTGGCGGCCGTAACCTTCAAGGCGTTTTCGCTGCGTCTTTCACTGCGGCTGCCGAGCAGCAACCGCGGTCGCAGACTCAAGGTCGCGAAGCGTCGCGCAGGCTGATTATCCGGCGCAGCAAGCCGAGCACCACGAGTGCTCGGCTTGCGAGCTGCAGGGCTTTCGCGGGCCCCGCCATCAGTACCAACAGGGCTGATCCGGCGAGCAACACGGGCGCGCGTGTCACCACCTGAACCGCCGAGACGATCCGTCCCACGCCGGAGAGGCGTGAACCGATCGCTTCTGTGGTGTGGGCGATGTCCGTGCGCAAGCGCGCGCTACGCTCCAACAAAGCGGCTCGACGCAGGGCGAGTTCTTGCTCGCGAGGCGTCATGTCGATCCCGGGTCGCGAGCGTGATCGCGGGCTTGGTCACGAGCGGCCACCAGCGCATCGCGATCGCGGCGTAATTCTTCGAGGGTGGCTTCGAGCAGACGGGGTCCGCGGGTCACCGCACGCCAAGCCTGCCAAATCGCGAGCGCGGCGACGCCGAGAAACACCAACGTGACGAGCGCGCTCGCCAGCAGGCGATGCTGCTCCCAGACGGCGACGATCAGCGTCACGGCGAGCATCAAAAGCCCAAGCGCGCCAAACAACAACGCGACGAAGGCGAGCACCAGCACCCGCACGGCGCGCTGCACTTCGGCCGACAGTTCTGTCGTGAACAGTTCGAGCCGCGTCTGCACCAGCGCCAGCACTTGGGCAAGCAGCAGTGGCAACGAGTCGAGCATGTTCTCCCTCCCCCCGACGGGCGGCTGATCAGCGTCGACTGATGAGCACACCGATGATGAGGCCGATGCCCGCGGCGACCCCGACGGACTGCCAAGGATTGTCGCGTACATAGCGATCGGTTTCACGCGCCGCATCGCGCGCACGACCGACGACTTCCTGTTCGAGGGTTCCGAGACGCTCACGCGCCGCACGCACCGTCTCGGCGGCACGCTCGCGCGCTTCGACGGCTCGATCACCGGCCAGGCTCGCCGTTTCACGCAACAAAAGTTCTGCGTCATCGATGACGCGCTTCAAGTCTTCGACGAGTCGATCAGTGCTACTCACAGACATATACTCCTCCGGTCAATGCCCCGCCCTCTGCAGAGCGGGAGTGATGGCTGTTGACTGCCAAGCGTCCTCGTCGGCACGCGCCAGCAGATCGAGATCACCCGGCTCTGCACCGGGGTCATCGACCCATTCGCGCAACTGCGGCCCGCCGTTGATGATGTCGATCGCTAGCCGGTCGCGCTCGTATTCATAGGCGAAATCCCGCCACAACGGATATTCCGGCCAAAGATTTCGAATGGCTTTGAAACCAAGGGCCTGCAGACGCCACGGCCGAAAGGCGAGATGGTCGTACGCCGTATCGTCGGTGTGGATCTGCAGACCGCTGCAAAGTTTGCCGGCATGTTTGTGGAAGGTCGGTTCGAACCAGCACGTTCGCAGCCGACAACCGCCCAGCCAGTCAGGCGCGAGGCGCTGCATTTCGGCGAGCACCCTGCCCGCGTCGATATCGGGCGCACCGTACACCTCGAGAGGACGCGTGGTCCCGCGACCCTCGGAAAGGGTCGTACCTTCAACCATCACCGTGCCTGCGTAAGCGCGTGCCATATATGGATTCGGTGCATTCGGGCTCGGGTTGATCCAACTGCGCTCACCGAGCGGCCAGCCCCAACCGGGGGCCTTCGCGGGTTGCCAGCCCTGCATGTCGACGACGACCAACTCGACGTCGATGCGGAATCGACCCACGAACCAGCGCGCGAGTTCCCCCATGGTGAGGCCATGCCGCATCGGCATCTCACCAGCGCCCACAAAACTCTCCCAACCCTGGCGCAGCGCAAGCCCCTCGACGGGGCGGCCCACCGGGTTCGGGCGATCGAGCACCCACACCGCCTTGCGCGCCCGCGCGGCTTCCTCGAGCAGGTAACGCAGCGTGGTGATGAAGGTATAGATGCGGCAACCGAGATCCTGCAGATCGACCAGCACTACATCGCAGTGCGCCAGCATCGCGGGCGTGGGACGCCGCACTTCGCCATAGAGACTGAAGACGGGAATCTGCAGCGCGGGGTCAATGAAATCGGCCGACTCGATCATGTTGTCTTGCTTGTCACCGCGCAGCCCATGCTGCGGACCGAATGCCGCCGTCACGGTCAAATCGGGCAGCGCAGCGAGCGCATCGAGACTGTGCTGCCACTGCGCCGTGACCGAAGCCGGATGCGCCAGCAAGGCGAGACGACGACCGACGAGCGGCGCGCGCAACGCCGGCTCGGCGAGCAGGCGATCGATACCAAAGCGCATCATGCGAACTCATTCATGCGGGCAGGCCTCAAAAGAGCGGCAACGGGTCGCTGAACCCCGCCGGATGATGAAAATCGGGTCGCGCACCAGGATGCCTCGCGGCCCAATGGGAGATCCCCGCGGAAGTCTCGAGAATCACGGTCGGTGCCACGCGAAACTCGCCGGCGGGCAGCGGCGCAGGCAGCTCGACCTCGACGCGAAGTCGATGATGCGGCGTTGCTGCCGAGTGCATCCGGATGCGTGGCGCGGCGGCTCGTTGCCAAAGAAATGGTCGCATCCCCTGACGCGGCGCATCGAAAGCGTAGGCCGCCCAGTCACCGCTCGGCGAAAAATTGAACTCCAGATAGGCGGAGTCGCCCGCGAATGCGGTCATGAAGAGTTCGCAGCAGGTATGTCGCCAAAGACCATCCCGCCGCTGCGGCGACGTACCCACGGGCGGTTGCAGCAGCGGCTGCTGCGCTGCACGGATGTCATAGACGATCTGCAGGGTTTCTTTTGCCGGTTGGCAACGCAACTCAACGGATACGGCGCCTGCAGCAGCCGCCGTCCCATCGAGCGGATGCGGCTGCAATACGAATCGGATCGGATGATCGCTCAAGATCGACGTCCCGCCACCACCGGAACCTGCCAGACGCCGTAGGAGTCCGGATCCTCGACCGTGGCGATGATCGCATCGAAGGCGGCTCGAACCTGCGCCGCGCTCAACGATGAATGCTCAGCAAGCGCCGTCGTGTAGCCGTCACGCCAGGCGGTAAAGATCCCGGCGAGTTCGGCGCGCGGCACACGCTCGGTGTCGAGCGTCAGATACTGAATGCTGAGTTGCGCGTAGCCGAGTGCCCGCATGATGGGCAAGGTCCGTCGGCCGATGCGCGCATCGGTACCCGTCGCCTGCGTATAAGGCACCACAGCCTGATGCCATAGACGATCAGGATCCGCCCCAGCACGCGGCGGAAAATGCAGCATGCCGTAATCCTCGCTCACCACATGCGTCCAACCGCCCGGCTTGCAGACGCGGTGTAACTCGGCAAGCAGGCGCGCGGCGTCGGGCACCAACTGCGTGACATGCCGGCAGACGACAAGGTCGAAGTGGCCGTCGGGGAAGCGCAAGGCGAAGCCATCACCCTGCTCGAAGGCCAACGGCGACGGCCCGGACGGAGTACGTTGACGCGCCACAGTCAAAAGTTCCGGCATGAGATCGACCCCGAGAACAAGCTCGGCGCCGGGGAACATTGCAGCCAGACGCAATGTTGCCTCGCCAGATCCGCAACCGAGATCAAGGATTCGCGCGCCCCGCGGCAATGCATAGCGGGCGAAAAGCCGGGATTCCTGCGGCCACAGCGCCTCGATCTGGTGGCGCAGCGTACGCAGCATGGATTCGTCGGCCATCTGTGCGGCCTGCGGATTCTGGTTTGCTGCAGTGCTCATTAGGCTCCAAATGATAGGCCAACAGTGGGAGAATGGTGGCCCTCTCCCGACACGGATCGTCGGCAGGTTATCCGCCATGAATGCTCTAGCTGCAGAACTGCCCCTGTTCGCTCCGCCCGAGAGCGCGCAGCCGCGCATCCGCGAAATCCCCTACAACTACACCTCGTTCTCGGATCGCGAGATCGTGATTCGCCTGCTGGGCGAAGAATCTTGGGCGCTGCTCGACGAGTTGCGCAGTGAACGGCGCACTGGTCGTTCGGCGCGCATGCTGTACGAAGTGCTCGGCGATATCTGGGCGGTACAACGCAACCCGTATCTCGAAGACGACCTGCTCGACAATCCTCGTCGTCGTCGTCTGCTGACCGACGCGCTGGCGCATCGCCTCGGTGAAATCGAAAAACGCCGCGAGACCGGCGGCAACAGCACCGATCGCGAGCGCGATCGCAAAGTCGGCTTGCTGCTCGAGGCCGCACATCGCGCGGTCGATGCATTCGCGGACTCTTTCAAGCGCAATGCAAAGCTGCGCGACAAGGCGCGCAAGCTGCTCGGTCGACACACGCGTGGCGATGCCATCCGCTTCGATGCTTTCGCACGTGTCTCGCATGTGACCGATGCGACGGACTGGCGCGTCGAGTATCCCTTCGTCGTCATCTGTCCCGACGCCGAGGACGAAATCCCCGGCTTGGTGCGCGCTTGCACCGAGCTTGGACTCACCGTCATTCCACGCGGCGGTGGTACCGGCTACACCGGCGGCGCACTGCCGCTCACGCCGCTTGCCGCGGTGATCAACACCGAAAAACTCGAGCGCGTCTCCGAAGTCGAACAAATCAAGCTGCCCGGCGTATTCGGTGCAGATCCTGCGCAGACCGTGCCCACCGTGTTCTCGGAAGCGGGTGTCGTCACCAAGCGCGTGGCCGATGCCGCCGAGCGTGCGGGCTTCGTGTTCGCGGTCGACCCCACCTCCATCGAAGCCTCGTGCATCGGCGGCAACATCGCGATGAACGCAGGCGGCAAAAAGGCCGTGCTCTGGGGTACGGCGGTCGACAATCTCGCCTGGTGGCGCATGGTCGACCCCGAAGGCAACTGGCTCGAGGTCGAGCGCATCGGCCACAACCTCGGCAAAATCCACGATGCGCCCGAGGTCGAGTGGCGCCTTACCTGGAAAGACGGCCGCGACAGTGCGGCCACGGCGCGCGTGCTGCGCACCGAGTCTTTGCGCATGCCCGGGTCGCTCTTTCGCAAGGCCGGACTCGGCAAGGACGTGACCGACAAGTTTCTCGGCGGGCTACCGGGCGTGCAGAAGGAAGGCTGCGACGGTCTCATCACGGCGGCGCGCTGGGTGGTGCACCGCATGCCCAAGCACATGCGCACCGTCTGCCTCGAATTCTTTGGCCAGGCGCGCGAGGCCATACCCTCGATCGTCGAAATCATCGGTCAGCTTGATGCTGCTGATCGTGCACACGGCGTCAAGCTCGCAGGTCTCGAGCATCTTGATGAGCGCTATCTCAAGGCAGTGGGCTACGTCACCAAGAGCAAGCGCGCCCAACTGCCGAAGATGGTGCTGATCGGCGACATCGTCGGCGAGGATGAAACCGCCGTGGCGCGTGCCACCTCAGAGGTGGTGCGGCTTGCCAACGCCCGCGCCGGCGAGGGCTTCATCGCGGTTGGCGCCGAAGCGCGCAAGAAGTTTTGGCTCGATCGCGCGCGCACTGCCGCAATCGCCAAACACACCAATGCGTTCAAGATCAACGAAGACGTGGTCATCCCGCTGCCGCGTCTTGGCGACTACACCGATGCGGTCGAACGCATCAACATCGAACTGTCGATCGCCAACAAATTGCGTCTCGCCGACGCGCTCGAAGAATATCTGCGCAGCGATCTGAAGACCGGCAAGACGGGCGATGCCGAGCTCGATGCCCTCTCGCGCAGCGAAATTCTCGGCGATCGGCCGGCCCGCGCCAAGGCGCTGGTGATCGCTGTGCGGCGTCGCTGGAAAATACTGCTCGATGATCTCGACGCACGAGCCACCGACGCCGAGGGCAACGCCAGCGGTCTGTCGGTGTTCGAAGCACTGCAACGTCGCGAATGGCGGGTCTCCTGGAAACGCGAACTGCGCGATCCGCTTGCCGATATCTTTGCTGGCGATGCGTTTGCACCGATCCGTGCCGAATGCCAGACCATCCACCAGCGCATTCTCAAGAGCCGCGTCTGGGTCGCGCTGCACATGCACGCTGGCGATGGCAACGTGCACACCAATATCCCCGTGAACTCCGACGATTACCTGATGCTGCAGGAGGCCAATGCGGCCGTCGCGCGCATCATGAAAATTGCCCGCGACCTTGGCGGCGTGATCTCGGGCGAGCACGGCATCGGCATCACCAAACTCGAATTCCTCACCGAAGAAGAAACCGCGGAGCTTCGCGCCTACAAGGAACGCATCGACCCCGAGGGCCGCTTCAACAAAGGCAAGCTGCTGCCGGGCGGCGATCTGCGCAACGCCTATACGCCGAGCTTCAATCTGCTCGGCCATGAATCATTGATCATGCAGCAGTCCGACATCGGCACCATCTCGGGCGCCATCAAGGACTGCCTGCGTTGCGGCAAGTGCAAACCGGTCTGCGCGACGCACGTGCCGCGCGCCAATCTGCTCTACAGCCCGCGCAACAAGATCCTCGCGACCTCGCTGCTCATCGAAGCTTTCCTGTACGAAGAACAGACCCGTCGCGGCGTGTCGCTACGACACTGGGACGAGTTCGGCGATGTGGCCGATCACTGCACCGTCTGTCACAAGTGCGAGAGTCCCTGCCCGGTCGACATTGACTTCGGCGATGTGTCGATGGCGATGCGCGATCTGCTGCGCCGCATGGGCAAGAAGCGCTTCAATCCGGGTACGGCGGCCTCGATGCTGTTCCTCAACGCCACCAATCCCGAGACCATCAAACTCGCGCGCAAGGGCATGATCGAGTGGGGTTTCAAGGCGCAACGACTCGGACACAAGCTGCTCAAGACCTTCGCCAAGCCACAGATTCAGGCGCCACCCGCCACCACCGGCAAGCCGCCGATCCGCGAGCAGGTGGTGCACTTCGTGAACCGTCGTATGCCCGCCGGGGTGCCAAAGAAAACGGCACGCGCCCTGCTCGACATCGAGGATCGCAACTACGTACCCGTGATCCGCAATCCCCAGTCGACGACGAGCGATGCGGAAGCGGTGTTCTATTTCCCGGGCTGCGGCTCGGAGCGTCTGTTTTCGCAGGTCGGCCTCGCCACCCAGGCAATGCTCTGGCATGTCGGCGTGCAGACCGTGTTGCCGCCCGGATATCTTTGCTGTGGATATCCGCAGCGCGGCTCGGGCGACTTCGACAAGGCCGAGAAGATGATCACCGACAACCGGGTGCTCTTCCATCGTGTCGCCAATACCCTCAACTACCTCGATATCAAGACCGTGGTGGTCAGCTGCGGCACCTGCTTCGACCAGCTGCAGGGCTATGAGTTCGACAAGATCTTCCCGGGCTGTCGCATCGTCGATATCCATGAATACCTCATGGAAAAAGGCGTACGGCTCGAAGGCGTCACTGGCGTTCGCTATCTGTATCACGACCCCTGCCACTCGCCCATGAAGAGCTACGAGCCGCTGCGCGTGGTCAATCAGCTGATGAACTCCGAAGCCAACGGCAAGGTCGTGAAGAACGATCGCTGCTGTGGCGAGTCGGGTACGTTCGCCATCGCGCGACCGGACGTGTCCACCCAAGTACGCTTCCGCAAGGCCGAAGAAATGCAGAAAGGCGCAAGCAATGCGCGCGCTGACGGGTTCGCCGGCGAAGTCAAGGTATTGACCTCCTGCCCATCATGTCTGCAGGGCCTCAAACGCTACGAGGATGAAACCGCGCTCGATGCCGACTACATCGTCGTCGAGATCGCCAAGCACGTGCTTGGCGAGCATTGGATGCGCGACTACGTCGCGGCAGCGAACGACGGCGGTATAGAGCGGGTATTGGTTTAACGCGCCGCCGCGGATATCGATTCTGCGCCAATTGCAAGGTTTCTTCGGCTGAAACTCGGATCGGAGATTGGTTATATGCATATCGTATGTATAATCAATCCGGTGATGTCGAGTTCGATCCCGACAAGGCGCGTCGGAATCGTCTACTCCACGGGATCTCCTTCAACGACGCCGAGATGGCGTTGCGAGATCCGATGGCCTTGACTCTTGAGGACCCTGATTCAACCGGCGAGCAAAGATTCATCACGCTAAGAACGGATAGTCTTGGCCGACTTTTGGTTGTTGTTCACACGCCCCGCGCAATGCGGACGAGATTGATTTCAGCCCGAAAGGCCAGCCGAAGTGAAGCGGAACAATTCCATGCGAAAAACCTATGATTTCAGTAATGCGAGACGCGGTGCCGTACTGGGCTCCGCAGGAAAAGCCCGCATTACCATCATGCTCGATAACGCGGTGCTTGAGCATTTCCGAAACCAGGGAGAGGAACTAGGCGTGGGGTATCAGACGCTGATCAACCAGTCGCTGCGCGAAGCGATGATCAGCCACACCTCGGGTCGGAAGAATCGGGTTACGCTGTCCTTAGCAGACCTGCGGCGGATCATTCGAGAAGAACTGAAAGCCGGTTGACTGCAACGTTGCTGATCAGCGCGCCCTGCGAAAGGTGAGATTGATCCGCGTGCCAGACTCCGGGGTGCCGACGGCGTGATAACCCCGGCGCGCGCGGCCGCCCCAAACGAGAACATCGCCCGGCTCGAGGCGCACGCGCAGCGGTGAGCCGGCGCGTTGATCTCCATACCAAAGAAATGTCGCGGCCGCACCGAGCGTCACCGACACGATGGGCTGGCTGAAATCTCGCTCGTCGGCATCGCGATGCGCGCCCATGCGTGCACCCGGCTCATAACGATTAATGAGGCAGGTGTCAGGGACATAGGCTTCGCCGAAGCCCGCGGCTGCGGCGGCACGGCTTGCGAGGCTGGCGAACAACTCGGGCATTTGCGGCCAAGACTGCCCACTCAGCGGATCAAGGGATTCGTAACGATACCCGCGGGCATCGCTGTACCAGCCGCAGTCGCCGCAACTCGTCATCGCCGCAGACATGGACTTTCCGCTCGGCGTTCTGAGGCGCCGAAACGGCGCAGCGGCCGAGAGGACCTCGACCGCCGCGACGAATTCATCGGTCGGCGCCGCGAAGTCGTGCAGCAGCACGACTTCGGGCACGACCTCGATACGAGTCAAATGATCAAAAGCCGAAAGTCACTCGGCCGTAGATGAAACGCCCCGAACGTCCGAACGGCGAGTAGTTGGAGAACGACGTCGCCCCGGTGCTGTTGAGCGAGGGCGGCAGCGCGTCCGGATACTCATCGAGCACGTTATCGGCGCCGACCGCAAACTTGATGTTGTCGGTCAGCTGATAGCGAGCTTCAAGATCCACCAGCGTCTTCGCCGTGAGCACGAAGTCGGTTGCGGCCGAACCACCCGGCGACAACGCATCGCCGTATCGGGTAGCACGCAGCGTGGCACCGAACTTGTCCATGGTCCAAGTCGTCGACACGGAGAACTTGTTCTCGGGGTTGCCCGACTCGAAGGTCAGCACGTTCACGCGACCGAACAGCGTCGGCGCCGGATTGAGCGCGGTCAGCTGCGGTGTCGCCGGAATGCGCTTCACCTTGGTGTCGTTGAAGTTAGCCGTTGCCGTGATGTCGAACTTGCCCGCGGTCTCCGTGACGAGCGGGTAGTTCAGCACGATGTCGACGCCATTCGTCTCGGTATCCACGCCATTGATGAAAAAACGACCCGCCGCGCCGGGGAATCCCTTGCCGAGCAGGAACGTCTGTACGGCACGATCCGACGCCGACGTACCGGCACCAAGGTTTTCGGAGAGCACGATACGGTTATCGATGTTGATCCAATAGGCGTCAATGGTCAGGCTGAGACCGCCGAGACGCGCGACCGCACCGACCGAGAAATTGGTCGACTCCTCCGCATCAAGCGGCTTCGCGCCGAGCGCTACGGCGACCGGATCACTGACCGGGAAGGTCGTGATGTCGTACGGAATACCACTGATGAAATTGGTCGACGTGGTCGTGAAGAATTGCTGTTGCAAGGACGGCGCGCGGAAGCCGGTCGACGTCGAACCGCGCAGCGCGAACGCCTCGCTGAAGTCGTACCGCAGCGCGATCTTCCCGGAGACATTGCTGCCGAAGTCCGAGTAATCCTCAAAGCGGATCGCGCCGGAGGCCAACAACTTGTCGGTCACGTTGGCCTCGATATCGAGGTACGCACCGACGGCGTTGCGGCTTTTGTCGACTTCGTTGCTCGGACGGAACCCAGGGAACACCTGCGCTCCAGGCAGCACCGCCCCGCTCGGCGGACGGAATCCGCCGTCGTTGTAAGAACCGAGTTCGCCTGCGGTAATGCTGTATCCCTCATCACGCGCTTCGATGCCAACCGCCACGTTCAAGGGCGAAGCGAGCCCCACCTCGTAGCCACGAACCGCCGAGAAGTTCGCAACAACTTGGTTGTAATCGAAACCGCCGGCGTCAAACACGGTCTTGCTGGTCGGACCGAGCGTACGATTGAGCGTGTTCTGGATGGTGTAGAACATTTCGTTGAGGCCATAGCCCAACGAGGCGTCGAGCGCCCACTCACCGGCCTCCCATCGCGTACCGACGCTGAAAGCATAATCGGTGACATCTGGCGCGATTTGCGGCAAGAATCCGTCAGGGTAGATGGACGTGATGGTCTGATCCTGCAGTGCGCGGCGATAAAAGCCTGCTGACACGGCTTCACGATCCATGAAGCTTGCAGAGGCGTACAACTCCCGACCACTCGACAACGTTGTGCCCATGTTGGCGAAGATCGTCGCTTGCTTCATATCCGGTTCGCCGTACCAGGCATTGAAACGATTGAAGGTACGCTCACGAGGATCGAAGGCACCGTTGACGAGTGCATACTGCTGGCGGAAATCCCAGCCGGCACGCTCGGTGCGAGACTGGTCTTTGTATTCGGCTGCGATGGTTAGAAAGCCGTTATCACCGAGTGAAAACCCCTTCCAGCCCGAGACCGTCAGCGTCTCACCGTCCGAACGGCTGCGCTTTAGAACGGCTGGCGCCGACCATGTCGCGCCCGCTAGCGGCGCTCCGGTGAAGGTTTCGTACTCGGTGTCGCGCCAACCGTAACTCACGCCGAGCTCGCCGCCCTCGCGATCCTCGCGCAGGCGCAGATTGATGACACCGGCGATGGCATCTGAGCCGTACTGCGCCGAGGCGCCGTCACGCAGCACTTCGATGGAACGCACCGCATTGGTCGGTATGGTGTTGAGGTCAGTGGCCGAGGCGCCACGACCAATCGTGGCGTTGACGTTCACGAGTACCGCCGCATGACGACGTTTGCCATTCACCAATACCAGGGTCTGATCGGGCGCGAGGCCGCGCAGCGTCGCCGGACGCACTGTGTCGGTGCCGTCCGACAAGCCCGGGCGCGGGAAGTTGAACGACGGCAAGGCCACCGAGAGTGCCTGGTTGATTTCCGTGACGCCGATATTGGTCAGTGCATCGGCCGGGATGACATCGACCGGCACCGCGGTGTCGAGGGCCGAGCGGTTGGCGACGCGCGTACCGGTCACGACGACCTGCTCGAGGTCATCGATACTGGCCGCGGACGAAGTGCCTTGAGCGGCCGCCGCTTGGGCGAGCGCCGCTGAAACAAAAACAGCAACCAGCTTGTTGCGCATGTACAACTCCTTAGGAGGGCGGGCGTGGGATGAAGGAATGATTAAACCGGAAATACTTGAGTTACTCAATGTCACACGTGTTCTTTTTTCACAACATTCCTTAATGGATCTATATTTAAAGGTTATACCCAAAAAATGGTTATCTTCCGTTATCAAATATTGGTCCGCTTTGAATCTGTTGCGGACCTTATTGCTTGAAGAGCTCTCAGCTCGCGACGGCCCATGGCTATGGAGGGGTACAAATGGGAATGGCGGAAGTGCGCGAATCAGCTGCGGAAGACGGCATACAGCTCTCGACAGACGGCCAGACCGAACCGCTTGCACTGCTGGTCGATTCCGACCCTTCGGCCGTCGAATTCATGGCCCGGGCGCTGTCGCAGGCGGCTGTCGAAGTGTTGGTTGCCGACCGGATCGCCGGACCCGACGGGGCTGCCGCCGTGCTGCGCGTGAAAAGCGGCATTCAATGTATTGGTGCTCGATCCGCAGACCGTACTGGGGCGGGATAACCTCGCCGAGCTGCAGGTCACGGGACTGCGCGACGATGTGCAGGTCATCTTGGTGGCCGAGCCCGTGACCCTCGCCCGCTACACCCAGCTCGCACACGCCGACGTAGCCGACTTCCTGCCCAAACCCGTGGCGAGACGAACCCTGCTGCGCGCCGTGCTCGAAGCGCAGCGGCGTCATTCTTCGTCCCGCGAGCCCCTGCTGCAGGACGGCAAATTGGTGCAGATGGTCGAGCGCGCCGTGGTGCAGCAATCCCGCCGCGCACCCGCCAGAGAGCAGCGGGTCGAACTGAGCACGCTGCAGCTGTTGTCGGATTTGGACGACTGTCGAATCCAGATTCTCGAGGGGATCCTCGAACCCGATTCGACTTGGAGCATGCTGACTGAGTTGCTGCGGGCGCGCCTCGCCCGCCGGCGGCTCTCGGTCACCAACCTCTGTCTCGCCTCCAAAAGCCCGGTCACGACCGGCCTGCGCCGCATCGAACGTCTGCTCGAAGCCGGGTTCGTCAGTTGTACGCAGGACCCCAAGGACCGGCGACGCAAGTACATCGAACTCACCACTCTCGGTACCGAGCGGGTTCAGGACGCGCTGAAGGCCGTGGCTCAGCGCTTGAGTGGCGAGGAAACCACAGTTTCGTGAAGGTGCGCGGGCCCTAGGGCTTTTTCGCGCAAGTTAGGTTTAGAATCGGCGTTGCCGTACAACACCGTGCACGGCCAGTTCGCTGCGTGCGGTAACAAATTCAAAGAGGGGCTTTGTCAATGAAGACATATTCAGCCGTCAGTCTCGCGGTGGCGCTCACGCTGCTTGCAAGCAATGCGGTCGCACAAGAAGGCGAGGGTCTCGAAGAGATCGTGGTCACGGCCACGAAGCGCGAGCAAACGCTGCAGGACGTCCCTGTCGCCGTGACGGTCACGCCGGTCGAGACTCTCGAGCGTGCGCAAATTCGCAATATCTCCGACCTGCAGAGCGTTGTTCCATCGCTGCGCGTGTCGACCAACCAGACCTCGATCCAGACCACGTTCCTGATTCGCGGCTTCGGTAACGGCGCCAACAACCCGGGCATCGAACCTGCGGTCGGCGTTTTCATTGATGGTGTCTACCGCTCGCGTTCGGCGGGTGCGATTGGCGATCTCGTCGATGTGCAGCGCGTCGAAGTGCTGCGGGGTCCGCAGAGCACCCTGTTCGGTCAGAACACCACCGCCGGCGTCATCAACATCGTCACGCAGAAGCCGAGCTTGACCGAGTCCTCGGGCTTCGTCGAAGCCTCGCTCGGCAACTACAACGAGAGAGTCCTGCGGGCAAAGTTCTCCGGCCCGATCAGCGACACGGTGGCCGGCAGCATTACCGCCGTACGCAACAAGCGGGATGGTTATTTTGAAGCCTTGAGGAACACCAAGTCGCCAACAGTCAGCGGAATGATCAATGACCGCAACAGGACAGACGTTCGTGGTCAGTTACTTTGGCAGCCCATCGATAATTTGGAGGTACGTTTCATTGGAGACGTCAGTTCGATTGATGAACTCTGCTGCGGTGTATCCAACGTGCTCGACGGCGCCACGGGACAAGTCATCCGCGGAATTGGTGGTCAGATCTACTCGCAAGCCCCTTTCGATCGAAAGGCGTATCTGAATCGATTGCCGGAGAATGAAGTAAACAACTCGGGCTTGTCGGCGCATGTCGACTGGAAGTTAGGAAATTTCACGCTGACCTCGATCACGGCGCGTCGTAAGCAGGATTACGACTTTGTCTACGACTTCGACTTTACCAGCGCCGCGCTTGGCGGCACCAATCGCAACGTCAGTGATACCACGACGACCACGCAGGAATTGCGCCTCAACTACGATGCGGGCGGCAGATTTCGCGGTTTGCTTGGCGGCTATTTGCTTGATGAGGACGTCAGTTATCGAAATCAAATTTTCTTCGGGGCTGATGCGCGCAACTACGCGGCCACTCTTGCCGCAGCGCTCGGTCGAACCACTCCGGCAGCCATTTTGGCAACGTTTGCGTCGCTCGAGACACGTACGGCGGTTCCGGGCGCAGCCCTGGGTTTGCCGGTCTCGCTCGCCGCTGGTCCCGGTCTGAACAGGTATTTTGCGAACGGCAGCGGTAATGACATCACCAATACCCAGGCGAACGAAGCGTGGACAGCGTTTACCCAGTTGGAGTTCGACCTCACCGACCGAATGACTCTCATCGGCGGGGTGGCAAGGACCAAGTCGAAAAAGGATATAAACTTCAACTCAGACGGCGGCGAACCCTTCGCTGCCGAAAATCTCGTAACTATCGGGTTTTTCAATATATTCGCAGCACTTAACGCGAACCCTTTGCTGCGGGCTGCGCTTTCCCCGACTGCATTAGTTCAGCTCGCCGATCGCGCGAGTGTGGCAGACGGAACTCGCATCGCGTGTGTTCCGGTCGTGGTGGGTAGCACGACGGTGACCTGCCTGACCAATCCGCTGCTGCCTCTTTACCCGCTGCAGTTTTTGGCGCCGGTGCAAGGCTTCAGCGATTCATCGGACGATAGCAAAACCACCTTCACCGCCAAGCTCGCCTTTGACTTCAACGACAACCTCAATTTCTACGGCGGCATTTCTAGCGGCTTCAAGGCGACGTCCTGGAATCTCTCTCGAGACAGCAAACCGGTGGAGGTAACTGCAGCGAGATCGCCCCTCGGGGGCGCCGCCAATCCTTGGTACCCGCGTTTCGGGTCGCGCAAAGCAAGCCCGGAAGAGGCCACCAGCCTCGAAGTCGGTCTCAAAGCGCGCTGGGATCGGGCAGCTGTCAATGTCGCAATCTTTGATACCGAAATCGAAGGGTTTCAGGAGAACACCTTCCGTGGAACGGGATTCGTGCTTTCAAATGCGGGGCAGCAGAGTTCAAAGGGCATCGAAATCGAGAGCCGATTCAAGGTCACTCCGGCGTTGACAGCCGAACTCGCTGGAACCTGGCTGAAGCCGAAATACGACCGTTACCCGGGAGCCCCGAACGCCTGCACGAGCGGCATCACATCGGTCGATCGAACGGGTGATCGCCCGTTTGGCATCCATGGGCAGAGCATTTCTGCTGCGCTCACCTACGCGTGGAGCCGTGGCGAGACGGACGGCTTCGTTCGCGCCGACTATCAATACGAGAGCAATACGCTGGTCAATATTCTTGAAACGTCAGCAAGCAACTGCTTGGTTTCGCCACCGACGAACACCTTCAGCACGTTCCGCAAGGTGAATTCGTTGACGGCCAGCGCCGGTTTCACGCGTGATGACTGGACCCTCATGATTTGGGGTCGCAATCTGAGCAACAACAACTACCTTACCGCGTCCTTCCCGGGCGTGGCTCAGGCGGGCACGGTTTCGGGCTATCCGAACGAGCCGCGAACCTACGGCATCACCGTACGCAAGGAATTTGGTAACAAGTGAGCAAGAGTTCAAACATCGCGCGCGTTTCGCCACGCTGAAGGCATCTGATGCACCCGGAGGATCGTAAACCGATCCTCCGGGCACGTTTTGACACGGTTTGTTGACAATTCATCTTTGGAGGGATAAGTAATGAAATTTAGCGGACACGGTTCCATCAAACCGTTTACACCAAGCAAATTGGGTGTATCGAGTTTTGCAGCCCTCGTTACGATTTTTTCGTTATCGCAGGTTTCGAACGCGCAGCAAACAGCGACGGGAAACTCTGCGAAGGCAGATGACGAACTGTCGGAAGTGGTGGTTACTGGCTCTCGAATCCGCCGTGCGCAACTTGACGTCAAGGACTCCACCCTCCCCTACACGGTGATCGACTCTGAGGAGCTTGAGGGTAGACAGGTCACTAATCTGGTCGACGCTTTGCGTGACCTGCCATTGGCTTCAGTCAGTTCCAACAGAGGCCCGAATACACAATTCGGCGATAACTACTCATTCGTCAATCTTCTCTCAGTGGGCTCGCAGCGGACGCTGACGCTGCTCAACGGGCGGCGAGT